>Ga0247812_10000079_pt1 | contig 135919 bp, 119 predicted proteins | sample UWRJL149409B1_FD_178011 | JGI IMG/M metagenome (GOLD analysis project Ga0247812, IMG submission 178011) | Plant litter microbial communities from Arlington Agricultural Research Station in Wisconsin, United States - UWRJ-L149-409B-1 | ecosystem: Environmental > Terrestrial > Plant litter >... | reverse complement strand
TAGATATTGGTAAGAATAGATCCCCGGTTTTACTGGCGCAATGGTAACTGCCCAACTATTATCGGTATCCTTGCTCATGGCCTGCGGTTTTACATCCCATTCGCCAAAAAGCAAACTTACTTTGGCCGCATCCTTAGCCTTGGTGCGGAAGGTGATGCTATTATCTTTATTCACCACCGGCGAAAAGGGCGGTTTGGGCGGGCCATACCAACCTTTGGTGCTGTAAGTATTTACCGGCTGCTGCGCAACTGCACTCAGGGTTAAAAAGCACAGGGCAACGACCAGGATTAAGAGTGGGTGTACTTTAAGAAACTTTTTCATAAATATAGGTTATACAATATTACCAAACATAAGTTGCAACCGAGCCGCTGGTTAGCGTAACCTCTGCATTTTTTCCGTTGTAGGCAATGTTAAACTTTTGCAGCCTGCCGCTTACGTTCACCATTATCATCACCATTTTACCTTCGGGTGTTTTAAATACCACATTGGGCAAAATGGCTGATGCCGTTGAGCTTACCCGCACCGAACCGGGGGTAACAAATTTAGAGGCATGCGCTACTGTATAATAGGCAATGTTTTTGCTGAACTTATCGCCATCAATAGTAACGGCGCCCTGGCAAATGGGGCAGCCGCCGCTATCGGTATGCGGGTCGAAATTTACATCGGCCGCCAGGTTCCACAGGATCACGTTTTTGCTCCAGTTATTGGTAGCGCCAATGATTAAACGCTCTACCGGCACACCAATGGTTACGGCATGGCGCTCTATCACCATCTGCTCGGTAAAGTAAAGGTTTTTGGTTGGGTAGGCATCGTGTACTTTGCTCATGGCATCAATAGTACCTGCATATAGGTGAAAACCCGAGCCATCCACATACTTGGCCGCTTCCGGGTCGGCCAGGATGCTCATGGCATATTCCGGTTTATCGCAGTTATGGTCAAACAACACTATTTTGGTTTTGATACCTGCTGATGCAAAAGCGGGGCCGAGGGCTGTTTTAATAAAGTCGAGCTGTTCTTCGGCAAACATCTGCATGCTGGGGGTGTTGCGATCGTTCAGCGGTTCGTTTTGTATGGTGATGGCATCAATGGCGATACCCTGCGCCTGCATGGCCTTAATATATTTTACAAAGTAGTTAGCATAAACCTTATAGTATTCGGGCTTCAGCTTGCCGCCTTTTATATCGTTATTGGTTTTCATCCAGCTTGGGGCCGTCCAGGGCGAAGCCAGAATTTTGATGCTTTTATTGATAGCCAGGATCTCTTTCATCACCGGCACTACGTCCTTTAGATCCTGGTTGAGGTTAAACTTTTTCAGCGATGGGTCGGTTTGGCCATCGGGCAGATCATCGTAAGTAAACACGCTTTGGTTAAGGTCTGATGCTCCTATGCTCAGCCTGATATAACTCACTCCGATGTTGTTCCCGCCGGATGCAAAAACATCTTTCAGTAAAGCAGCACGGGCGGGCGGGCTCATCGCTTTCATCAACTGGGCGCTGCCGCCGGTAAGGGCAAAGCCAAAGCCATCAATGATTTGATACGTTTTAGAGGCATCTATACTGATCGTTTGCTCGGCATTGGTGGTGCTGCCAAAGGTGTAGGTTTGTTTCTGCTGCTCAAATTTGCTGTCGCGGTTGGTGGTGCTCAGCCAAAGGCTGGCCGTTTGTGCTTTAGCGGGTATATGCGCCAGCGCGCTTAGCGCGGGCAATAATAAAGCTGCCCAAAGTGAAGTTTTTATATACATGTAGAATTTTTGTATAGTTGCCGCTAACCGGCTGTTAGTTTTTAGTTTATTTAGCAATGATATCTTATTACAGCTTTTAAAGACTGCACGGTAATATCAATTTAGTGTACAGGGGTGTTTAAATGTGCGGATTCTGCTTTCCCATCCTGTAATCCCCATTGGTTTTGTAATATGATGAACGGCACCTCATTCTTTTTAACAGGTGCACCATTAGCTATACTGCTTAAATTATCAAAGGAAAAACTGCCAAGCGCCACATCGGCATAGCCATCATTATTGTAATCATTCACATCCATAGTGAGCCATTTGCCTTTCTTTGCGATTGGTAATTGGTGGGCTGTAAACTTTAAACCGGTTGATTGCTCCAAGTAAACAAAGCCCCTTTCGGGTTTACTTTTTAGCGTAAAGAAGGCTATGGCAACAACATCCAAAACACCCTTACCCTTAAAATCTGCCGCAATGGCCTTGGTGCAACCATTTATGGGGTAAAAGTATTTTTGGGTGAAATTCATGCGGCCATCGTTCATAAATATGTAAACACCATGGTATGGTTTAGGTATGGGCGATAGGTCGGCGTTATCGCCGGCGGTGTAAATAATATCAGGCGCACCATCGTGGTTCATATCAACCAATTGAAAACTGCTTGAACCATACACCGGCTGAAAGCGCAGCAAATTCTTTTTAATAAAGCCGCCCTTACCATTATTTTGAAATAGCCAGATCCCTTCATCGCCCTGCGCAAAAAGGCAAATAACATCTGTAAGGCCGTCATGGTTAAAATCGCCGGTTACCGCGCTGGTTGCACCGGGTGTATTGCTGAGAGTTATTTTCTCGAATCTGCCGTTCGCCAGGCCCTTTAACCAGTACAGCCCGCCCCTGTTGTGCCCAAAGTTGCAGAGGATATGGTCGTTAATGCCATCTTTATCCAGGTCGGTTGTTAAAATCTGTACCGGGCGGGGCAGGTTGGCTTCCAGTACTTGTTGTTTATGGTTTTGCAGATCGATATTTATCAGTTTGCCGGTATCAGCATCAACAGGCGCCAGCGTTCCTATGCAAGTTAGCAGCATTTGCTTTTTGCCTTCGGCCGATGCTATAAATGCGGCGCTGGTTGCCGGTGATGGCAGCCTTTGCACAAGCTTTGGTTTTAAATCATTACTCCATTTAAACAGGTTATTTTGAGCATCGGCAGTGTAAAAACTTTTGCTTTCGGCATCAAAAGAGAGCATAGTGGTGAGTGCGCCCATAGCATTTGTTTTGGGTTGCCTGAGTTTAAAGATGCCCCAATCTTTCACCGTTGGGATGCTATCGGCATTGTTAAGCTGAGCAGGAGCCGCGCTTGTATAGTACTTTACAATCTTATACCAATCGGTTATAGAAACTGCTGATTGCTTACCAGCAAAATAGCCCGAACCCCAATAGGTTAAACCCAGCCGGGCAGCCATATTGGGCAATACATTCTTTTCCCAATGCATTTTATCAATTAAACCGGCTTGCGGGTACATATGGCAGCTTTTACAATGTTTTACAGACAGGTTTTTGCCTTCGGTGATCTCATCAGTTATTGTATTATTTGAGCGCCCACCGCATTGGCTGAAAACCGCCAGGCAAATTGTGCAGCAAGCCAATACAGCAAACCATAAAAAGCGCGATCTTAACTTAGATATCTCGGGCATTTAACAAGTGCGGACTTCTAAACTGTATTAAAAGGTGGAGCCTCCGCTCCACCTTTATCAACTAAACTCCTGATCTTTTAACTATTAATAACCCGGATTTTGCTTTAAAACACCGTTCCCCTGTGAGGCGGAAAGGTCAATTTGTGATTGCGGTATCGGCATATGTTCATGCGTGCCTTTTACAAACCTGCCGCCGGAAAGTGTTGAGTTCACCTTTACATCGTACAGTAAAAAGGCGTTTATCTCGTTAGCCATGCTGCCGGTGCCGTTATCCCAGCGGGCAAGGTCAAAATAGCGGTGCCCTTCTTCGGCCAGCTCTATTTTTCTTTCAAAATGGATAGCCTTTAACGCATAAGCTTTATCAGCAAATGAACCTGTCGGGTAAGGTTTTATGAGGTAATTATCTGCCGGAGTGGTTTGCACATTGTATTTAGATTTTGTTGCATCGTAGGTTGAACCTTTGTAAACCCAGCCGGTTGGGTCGGCCGCGCGGGTGCGTACACGGTTAACGTAATCCAGAGCCAGTTCGGGGCTGCCTGCTTCCATTTCTACCTCGGCAGCCATAAGTAACAGATCGCCAAAACGCAATAAGTTAACGTTGTTTGAGGTGATGGATGTAGCGCCCCAGTAACCGCTCTCGGTACTGGTGTTTACGCCTTTTTCGCTTAAAGAGTACACATTCTTACGCGGCAGGAAACGGCCGTTGGTAGGATCGCGAACCCAGGCGGGTGATGGGGTGCCCCAGTCAAGGTAAGGGATGTTAGGGCGCGCCATAGTGAGATCAATCCGCGGGTCGAGCGTTCCGGTATATGGTTTTGCCGGGTCACTTACATCGTTCCCGGTATTAAACGAGTCGAATAACGGCAAGCCATTAGCATCAGTTTTAAAAGAGTTGGCAATGGTTTGAGATGGCGGGAAATATCCGCAGCAACCACCCGGACCGCCGTTGTATGGGAAATTAAGGTTATCGGGCCGGTTACCGTTAGATGCTACAGAGCCATCGTTTACCGATGCCTGTGCTGCAAAAATAGATTCGGCACCGTTCTTTTGCGTAGCCTGCGGACTAAAATTCTGCTGAAAAGGGATCAACGCATACTTTTGCCCGCCCGCTGTAACGCCATTGGCAATTAAGTTGGTAAACAAGGGTTTGGCATCGGTATATTTCTTTTGATACAAATAGGCTTTTGCCAGGTACGCCATTGCGGCCCAGCTGTTTGCACGCCCACGGTCGATTTGTACAGCGGGGAGGTTATCGGCTGCGAATTTAAAATCAGCTTCAATGTTCGGCCAGATGTCTTTATCGTTAGGCTGGTTAAAGTCGGTAACGGTTTCATCAATATAAGGCACTTTGTTGTAGATCTTTTTCAGCTCGAAGTAATAGAAGCCGCGCAGAAACCGCGCTTCGGCCATGATCTGTTTGGTTTTATCCGCAGAAATATCTTTGGCAAGGGCCAGTGTTCTTAACACGTCGTTGCAGCGCTGCACAGCATCGTACATCAGCAGGTATTTTGCCGAAGCTGCCGTGTTGGATGGTGTAAGGTTAAACACCTGGATAGGCTGCACATCTGCCGCGCCATCCGAAGGCGACGAGCCTTTGTATGCATCTCCTGCTGCCATACTGCCAATAACCCAGTTAGATGCCGGCGACCTGGTGCCGCCGCTGTTACCGCCGTAGCCATCAAGCAGCGAGTACGCCCCTACCAGTAAGCTTTGTACGCCCTGCTCGTTAGCCAGTACATCGGCACTTAATACGCCTAAGGGTTTCTGATCCAGGTATGATTTTTTACACGAGAGCACGCTTAGCAAAGCAATGCCCATTAAAGCCGTGAATTTTATACTTCTTTTCATGTTGTTAATTTTATAGTTCATCAAAAAGTAACATTTACACCGATGTTGTAATTTTTTTGGTTGGCCGGGTAGTTACCAAAGTCGATACCGAAACTGGTATTATCGTTCAGGTTGGAGTTCTGCAATTCAGGATCGAGACCCGAGTATTTGGTGATGGTAAACAGGTTGGTAGCCAAAACATACACCCTAATTTTGTTGATGCCATATTTTTTAAGCCTGTTTGCCGGAACGGTATAACCCAGCGTAAGCGATTTTAAACGCAGGTAAGAACCATCTTCCATATAAAAGGAGTTGAATACGCCCGTATTGCTGAAGTTGGCAGAGGTTTCTAACTTAGGGATCTTAGCATCCAGGTTGGTTGGGCTCCATGAATTGGAGATGATATCTGCACTAACGTTACCGCCGAACACCTGCGGAAAGTTTGTCCAGTATTTTACGTAGTTGATTACCTTATTGCCGTATGAGCCATACAGAAACGCATTAAAATCAAACTGTTTGTAGCTGGCGTTGAGGTTAAAACCACCGGTAAATTTAGGGTTAGGATTGCCAAAGAAGGTACGGTCGGCATCTGTGATCACACCGTCGCCGTTCACATCTTCGTACTTAAACCTGCCGGGTGCCGCTGCAGATTGTGTAGGTGACGAACTTACATCAGCAGCATCGCGGAACAGGCCTGCAACTTTATAACCAAAGAACGCACCTACCGGCTGCCCTTGCTGCAACCTTACAAAGCTGCCGATACGGGTAGAGCCCGAACTGTTAAAATCCTGGTATTTTAGTCCTGATGGCAGGCTAACTACCTTATTGCTGTAGGTACTGAGGTTTAAACCAATATCAAACTTAAAATCGTTGTTAACACTGCCGTGGTAAGTGGTGCTGAAGTCGATCCCCCGGTTCTCGATGTTACCACCGTTAACATACGGTGCAGCAGCGCCGCCACTGGCTGCCAGGTTATTCTGGCGGAACAATAAACCTGTGATAGATTTTTTATATACCTCGAAGGAAACATCCAGCTTGTTGTTGAACAACGTTGCATCGAAACCAAGGTTGGCAATGCCATCGCTCTCCCAGGTGGTGCTTAAGTTACCCAGCTGGCTTTTGTATGTACCCAGCACGGTGGAGTTACCGGTCCCCTTAATATCATAATACGAATTTGACGGGCTGGCGGCAAACAGCGAGAATGCATTGTTGGCCTGGTTACTTACGCCGCTTAATGAGCCTAATACACCATAACCGCCCCTCAGTTTCAGGTCATCTATCCAGGTAACATTCTTCAGGAAGCTTTCTTTAGAGATCCTCCAGCCGGCAGTTACCGATGGGAAGGTTCCCCATCTTTTATCCGGCGCAAAAAAGGATGAGCCATCTCTCCTAAGGGTTCCGCTTAGCAGGTACTTATCGTTAAAAGTATAATCAACCCTGGCAAAGTAAGAGTTAAGCGTGTTTGAATACAGCTGCTGTACGCCGTTGGTAGCAGTACTTGGGCTGCCGGTATTTAAATTTACATAATCCGGATCGGTAGACAAGGTATAATTACCACGGGTACCAAACTGGCCGCGTGCGTAGTTCTTAATGTTTTCTGTACCTACCAGTACTTTAACATCGTGCTTATCAAACTTTCTGTTAAAGGTTAGGGTGTTAGTCCAGGTTCTGCTGTACCTAAAGCCCGATACTTCTGTAAAAGAGTTGGGGCTGGTGTTACCCTCTGCATTCTCATAAGCTGTAGGCGAAAAATAATAGTAGTAATAGTTATCAACGTTGCCGCCTATGCTGGTGCGGGCAACAAAGTATTTGGCAAAATCAACCTCGGCAAAGGCGTTGCCGTTCATTTGCCAGTTGTAGCCCTGGTTATCTTTACTGCGCATTTGGTTGGCCACCGGGTTTTGTGAGTTCCCCAGGCCCGGTGCCTTGCTGCCTGCAAAGTTCCCCATAATATCATACACCGGTATAATGCCCGGCTCGCGGTACGAATAAGCAATGGCGTTACCTTCGTTTTGGTTGCCAACAATAGGGTTATCCTTAAAAAAGGCATAAGCATTTTCGCCAATGCGTACGTGGCCTATCTTCAGATCGGAGTTAGCTCTTAGCGAATATCTTTTCAGATAAGTATTGATCAGTGTGCCCTGCTGATCGAAATAGTTTAACGAGAACAGGAAGTTTGATTTTTCGGCACCACCGCTGGCTGTAATGTTATGGCTTTGTATAGGCGCGGTTTTAAAGATCTCGTGGAACCAGTCGGTACCCACCTTATTGGCCCGCATGATCTGGTTACTGTTCAGGTTATAGGTTGATGGATCGGTATTGGGTGCGCCTTCTTTTGCCCCTGCAGGCAGGATATAATCTGGAATAGTGAATGTACCCGTACCAAATTGCTGACTGGATGGATTAATGCCGGAGTTTTTCTGCATCTGGAAGATAGCCTCCATATAGGTTTGCGTACCGGCAAGTTTAAAACCATCTGCCAGCGGAACCTGGGTGCCGTAGTAACCATCGTAAGTGATGTTTACTTTTCCCTTTTTGCCTTTTTTAGTGGTTACAATAACCACACCGTTGGAGCCACGCACACCGTAAATAGAGGCCGAACCGGCATCCTTTAACACCTGCATCGATTCGATATCGTTCACGTTAATATCGTGCAGGTTACCCGGCACACCATCTATTAACACCAATGGGCTGGAATTACTGATGGTGCTGATGCCACGGATATTGATTTGGCTGCCGCCGCCCGGGTTACCCGAATTTACTACGGAAACACCCGCCGCCTGCCCTTGCAGTAACGACTCCGTTGAGCCCGATGGAACAGATTTTAGCGAGGTAACATTAACCACCGCTACCGAGCCGGTAATATCCTGCTTGCGCTGCGAGGTGTAGCCGGTAACCACAACTTCGCTTAATGCGGTGCTGGTTTTGGTGAGTATAATATTAAGGTTGGTTTGGCTGCTTACCGCAACCTCGTAAGGCTGGTAGCCAATATAGGTTACTACTAATACATCCGCAGGTTTGGCACTTAGGGTAAAGCCGCCGTTTAGGTCGGTTACTACGCCAACGCTGGTTCCTTTGATCTTTACAGATGCACCTATGACAGGGAGTTTATCATCGCTGCCGGTAACGGTACCTTTTACATTGCTTTGTGCCCAGGCAACGCCGGCGCAAAACAGGAGGAGCAGCGTGATACCTATTTTTAATTTTTTAATGAGTAAATAATGAAGCATAAAATTGATTTATGATGATTGGTTTATTAATAGGGGTTGGTTTAAACTCCGCGCGCAAACATGCCATTCGCAGCTGCGGAAAGTTTCGCTTTCAGATCAGGTCATAATTATTCCTTTTAGGTTACAGTAAAAATTGGTTGGGGCAATGATAGCGGAAGCCTGCTGTACGGGAGTGTACAACAGTCTTTGATTACTGTACAATAGTATAAAGTGGCTTAATGATGCTGCAAAGGCGGTTTTTTTTAGAAAAGAAATTACACACCAGATTAAAATAATAAGGTGCAGCAATGCTAAATGCGTAGAAGATGCGGCTTATTCAGCTACCTTGAATTGCAGCCTGTAATCGTTTGGCGATTGGTTGTACTGCTTCTTAAACTCACGGAAGAAATGCGACTGGTTGTTAAACCCCGAGCGGTAAAAAATTTCGGCTACGGTTAAATTGGTGTTTTGCAATAAGGCGGCGGAATGCTGCAGGCGCAGCTTTTTAATGAGCTCGCCCGGCGTCATGTTAGAGAGGGTTTTAAGCCTGCGGTAAAAATAAGCCTTGCTCATGCCCAGTTCTTTTTCCAGGAATTGCGCGTCGAGTTCTTCCCGCTCAAAGTTGGCCTCAATCAGGGCAATTGTTTTTTCGAGGAAGGCTTTGTCATCATCCTTCATGCCAGAAGTTGGCAGGGTATCTATTACGCTGCTTTGGCTAAAAAACTCGTGCAGGCGGCTATGGTATTCTAACAAGCGTTTTACCCTTACCAGTAAATGCTCTATATGAAAAGGCTTGGCAATGTAGGCATCGGCCCCAGCCTCGTAACCCTCTATCTGCTGATCTATTGTGCCTTTGGCAGATAATATGAGGAAAGGGATATGGCAGGTGTGCTGCAGGGCTTTAATGCGGTTGCAAATTTCAAGGCCTGTCATATCCGGCATCATAATATCGCTCACGATGAGATCGGGGATGATCTTATCTATCAGTTCCAGCGCATCTTTACCATTGGCAGCTTCGTAAACAATATAGCTTTCTTTCAGGATATCGTTCAACAGATACCTGATGGAAGGTTCGTCCTCAATCACCAGGATACTCTTTTTATCAGAGCCTTCCAGTTTTTTAAGCAGCGATTGCTTGTTATTCTTTTCGCTGGTGTTTTGTGTGAGTGTGGTGTTTTTACTGATGATAGAACTTAACAGGTAGGATGGCGTTTCATTCTGATCATCTGCACGTTCGTGCATTCCGGGCACAAAATCCATTGGCAGGCTCACCTTAAACCGGATCCAGCCGTCTTTGCACGTAACCTCAATTTTTCCGTTAAGCAGGGTAACCAACTGCCGGGTAAACGCCAGGCCCAGGCCGGTACTTATTTTAGTTTGCTGACTGGCATCGGCCACAAAAAACTTGGTGAACAGGTTCTGGATCTCCTCATCCGTAAGCTTACAACCCGAGTTGGCGACGATCAGTTCCAGCATGTTGGAATCCTCTGCCTTATTTAAGGAGTAAACCACATGCTGGTTATTACCCGTATGTTTAATAGCGTTAGATAACAGGTTGAAGATGATCTTTTCCAGCTTGTCCTTATCCGTCCAGATCCTGATGTTTGGCTCGGCGTAACAACTGCAGTCGATATTCTTTTGCTCAGCCAGCGGGTTAAACAATTCTGCAATATTATTGAGCAGGGCAGATACATCCAGCTTGCTGTAATTATTTTTAAGGTGCCCTTCCTCCGCTTTGCGAAACTCCAGTAATTGATACACCAGGTAATTTAACCGCGAAGCCTGCTCGTTCACTGCAAAAAGCAGGTTATCATTCTGTGCTTCGCTAAATTTATTTTTGATCTTGTAAAAATAACGCTCCATAGTGCCTGTAATAATGGTAAGCGGTGTTTGCAGTTCGTGGGCAATGTTGGTGAAGTAATCTAACTGGTCGCGGTGCACCTCTTCGTCCTTTTTGCGCAGGGCGTGCTCCATGGCCAGTTTGTGCTCATTATCCAGTTTGTTTTTGCGATACAGATGCACCAGGTAAACGCCAATGCTCATTAGCAGCAGGTACAGGCCAAATGCTGGCCAGGTAAGCCAAAAGTATTGCTTAATGGTAATGCGGAAGGCGGTTACCTCACCCGTCCAGGCGCCGCTGCCGTTAGACCATCTGAGTTTTAACGTGTATTTACCGGGCTGCAGGTTACTGTACGAAATGCGCTTATCATCGCCCACGTAATGCCAGTTCTTATCGTTACCTTCTAAAAAGTAAGTGTACTGGCACTTCTCCTGGTTGCTGAACTGGATGGTGTTCACCTTCAGATCAAAAAAGTTATCACGCCGGTTTAGTTCGTAAAAAGGCACCTGCCGAGCGGCCGATTTTTTAATGTTTAAGATATTGGTAGCATTAGGCCCTTCTTCGTGGCCGGCAATTTTCAGGTCGGTGAGAACCAAATTAGTTTGGTTGCTGGTAATGCCAATTGCCTGCGGAATAAAATAGTTAAACCCGCGGATACCGCCAAAGAAAAGGCGGTTACGTTGATCGCGCCAGATGGCGTTATCGCTAAACTCGTTACCCTGCAAGCCATCTTGCTCTTTAAACTGCATTACGCTGAGCTTAGCGGCACCTATCTTGGCAATGCCTTTGTTGGTGCTGATCCAGATATTGCTGCCCGCATCCTCACCCACTGCATGGATGGTATTGCTTGGCAAACCATCTTCTACATTTAGTTTTTTAAACTTTACATCGGCCTGGCCGTTATCATCATCCTTAATTACATTCAGCCCGTAACTGGTGCCTATCCAAAGCTGCCCGCGGGTATCGTGGTAGAGAGATAGTACATCGTTATTAGACAAGCTCCCCGGCTGTAACGACGCTTTAAACGTGCGGAACAGGCGGGTTTGCTTATTAAATACACTTAACCCGCCAAAGCGGCAGGCTATCCAGATATTTCCATTAGCACCGGCTTCTAAGGCGTTGATCACATCATTACCCGGCCCTTTGTTGTTACCTGTGTAATTGTATTGCGTAAGATATTCTACCGAAAGGCTTTTATCCACCCCGCGCTTTAATTTAAGATGGCAAAGCCCCCCGGTATAGGTACCAAGCCAAACCGAGCCATCTTTATCCGGCAGTATAGCGTGCACGGCATTAAACGCCGGGTAAGCGCTGCTGCCTTTAATACTGTTCCAGCTAATGAATTTCTTTTGGGCAATATCATACAGGTAAACCCCGGCAGCATCGGTACCCACGTAAACAAGGTTATCGTTGCCCTTACGGATGCTGTAAATGGTGTTGTTACCCAAATTATAATCTTTATATCGGGTTTGCAGCGGCAATAATTCGGCTTGCTTATCGCCGCTTTCCTTCATCAGCATTATGCCGTTGCGTTTGGTACCTATCCAGGTTTCGCCATTAACATTGCAGAAGGCATTTACTGGTACGTTTAGCGATGCTTTATCGGAGCTGGCCGTATTAAAGTAGTTCGTTTTCTTAGAGATTTTGATAATTCCCTCGCCATCTGTGCCGCACCAAAGCATTTGCTCGTGGCCTACAATGAGGTTGTTGATCCGAACGTTTTTTAATGAGGGTACCCAATTAACAATATCAGTTACCGGGTTAAACTGTGCATCGTATTCGCCAATACCCTTTAATCCCCAGGCAAAAACATAGCGGTTACCAAAGGCCGTCATCGAGCGTACTTTATCGGGCAGGTTGGTTACCAGTTGCCCCTGCAGGCTATCGGTTATCTTATATAGCTGGTTGGCCGAATTGGCGTAGAATATGGTGTGATTGGTATACAGCAAATTATCAACCTGCTTAATGGCTTTAAAACCCGGCACTTTAAAAAAGCCGTTGCCCTTTTTCTCATAAACCCACAGGCAATTATTTTTAAACAGCCACAACCTGCCGTTTTTGTCAATAGCCATTTTTATAATGCGGGCATCTTTAAGGCCCTCTACAAAACAGCGTTTAAACTGGTTAAGCTTTTTATCGTAGTAGCTTACCTCGCCGGTATTTATGCGTGCAGTGTAAACATTGCCCACACTATCCAACCCCAAAAAATAGCCATTGGTTACCGTGCTGTTGCTATTAAGCTGGTAGTTGGTAAAGCTGCCTGTAGGTTTATTGTAACGGGTAACGCCCTCGGCGGTGGCCAGCCAGATGTTCTTTTGCTTATCCTCGCTTATCTGGTAAATAATGTTGCTGGCAATGGCGTTGCGGGCATCAGGCCGCTCATAATTAAACACGTGGAAGGTTGAGCCATCGTAAACATTTAAGCCATCAAGCGTGGCAACCCAAAGCAGGTTATCGCTATCCTGAAACATGCGGTTAACAATACTGTTAGAGAGGCCATTGCTGTTATCTATTTGCTGGTACACATACTGCGCCCTTGCAGTAGTTTGCACCAATAACAGAACCAAAAGCGACAAATACAGCTTCATTTAAATAGCAATTATTACATTTTGCCCTACAGAATGGGGCGCGGGTTTATAACGTATTATCAAACTTAGGTATAAACGGGCCATAACTATAATACTATTTTAACCAAAGATCAAGGAAAAATATTACATCTGTTAACTGCCTGGCAGTTGCGCACATAGTATTATAATTATTTTACCCGATTGCGGATTAGTTAAATATATTTCGCGGATTTTATTTGTATTTTTGGTAACCAGTTATACCATTACTACCCTAATTACCGCGTATGAGGAGTGTTTTTACTTTTTTACTTATTGTATACTCCTGTGCTTTATTTGGGCAAAATAACGAATTCCAGTTCTCTAAGCTCGATATCAGCAACGGGCTTTCGCATAACCAGGTAAACTGCATGCTGAAGGATAGCAAGGGCTTTATGTGGTATGGTACCCTCTCCGGCCTTAGCAAGTACGATGGCTATAAGTTTAAAGTATTTAAACACATTGCAAACGATACCACCAGCATAAACGACGATTTTATTGTTAGCCTTTCCGAAGGCCCCGGCCAAAAGCTGTTGATAGAAACCCGCAACGGGTACAATATTTACGATCCTTCTACAGAAAAGTTCAGCAGGGATATTGGCAGCTACCTCCGGTCTGTGAATATCCCGTCGCAAAATTTAACTGCTGTTAAGAAAGACAGGTTTGGCTGCTATTGGTTCCTCAATTCTGTTACGGGGGTTTATAAGTATGACGAGGTTAAGAAAACCACCATTCATATCAGCAACCAATCAGGCGATAGCCAGTCTATCTACAGCAACACCGTGGCCGATCTGGCAGCCGACTCTAAAGGCAACATCTGGCTGGTGTACAACAAAGGCATCCTGGAACGGATAGACCCGGTTACCTTTAAAGTTAACTACCGCAAAAACCTTAGCGAGCTGCCCGCCGGCTTAAATACAGGCTACCGCGTTTTTATCGACAGGCAGGATGATGTATGGGCCTTCGTCCCCACCTATTCATCCGGTGTGTACTACCTCAATCTTAAAAGTAAGATCTTCCGCCACCTGGATAAAGGCAGCGCCCCATCAGGCTTAAACACCAACGTAATCTCTAACCTGATACAGGATGATAACGACCGCATCTGGATAGCTACCGACCATGGCGGCATCAACCTGCTCAGCAAAAAAGATTTCAGCATTAAATACCTGCTCAACCGCGAGGATGATAATAAAACTGTGGGGCAAAACAGCATTATTGTGCTGTATAAAGATAACAGCGGTATAATTTGGGTGGGCACTTACAAGCGTGGCCTCAGCTACTACCACGAAAGCATTATCAAGTTCCCGCTGTACACGCATCACCTTTCCGACCCGGCGAGCCTCAGCTTTAGCGATGTTAATAAGTATATAGAAGACAAATACGGCAACCTTTGGCTGGGTACCAACGGCGGCGGGCTGGTTTATTTTAACCGCAAGGATGGCAGCTTTAAAAAGTACATGCACAACGCTGCCGACCCTAACAGCCTTACCAACAATGTAATTGTAAGCATGTACCTGGATCATGAACAAAAGCTTTGGATAGGCACTTACTTTGGCGGGCTGGACTGCTTCGACGGTAGAACCTTTAAACATTACCGGCACAGCGATACCGACCCTGGCAGCATTTCGGAAGATCGCATCTGGTCGATACTGGAGGACAGCGATAACAACCTTTGGGTGGGTACATTAGCCGGCGGCTTAAACGTGCTTAACCGCAAAACCAACCAGTTTGGGCATTATACTATGGTGCTGGGTACGGTTAACTCGCTGCGATCTAACTATGTATCGGCATTGCTGGAAGACAGGCGCAAAAACCTGTGGGTGGTAACTTCCTACGGGGTAGATGTACTGAACCGTAAAACCAACCAGTTTTCGCACTACGTGCATGATGATAAAGACCCCAACAGCCTCATAAACAACTTTACCAACAATGTTTTAGAGGATAAAAGCGGCCTCATATGGATCAGTACACGCGAGGGGCTGAGTGTTTTAGACCCCTCTACCGGGAAGTTTAATAACCTTAACCAAAAGAGCGGCCTGCCAGATAATACGGTGCTGGATATCCGCGAGGATAATAACAACAACATTTGGGTAAGCACACCAAACGGGCTCTCTAACATTATTGTCGACCGCCGTAAGCCGGGACTTAAATTCAGCTTTGTAAATTACAACGAAAAGGATGGCTTACAGGGCCGCGAGTTTACCCCCTACTCATCCTACAAAACCCGCAGCGGGGAACTGATCTTTGGCGGGGGCAATGGGTTTAACATTTTTAAACCTGCCGATCTGCATGCCAGCAAGAACATCCCATCGCTGCTTTTTACCGATCTGCAGGTGTTTAACAAAAGCGTTGCCGTGGGCGAAAAGATCTACGGGAAGGTGATCCTGCCGCGGTCGCTCAGCGAGGTAAACAATATCGAACTGAAGTATAACGAGAACGTATTTTCTATAGAGTTTGCAGCTCTCAACTGCTTCGACCCGGATAAGGTGAAGTTTGAGTACATGATGCAGGGCTTTGATAAAACCTGGATAACTGCCGATAACATTACCCGCAAAGCCACCTATACCAACTTAGATGCCGGCGATTACGTATTTAAGGTGCGGGCAAGCAATGCCGGTTTCTGGCAGAGCAAAGAGCTTACACTGCATGTAAAAATACTGCCGCCTTTTTGGAAAACCCCTTACGCCTATGCCTTTTATGCTTTGGGATTTATAGGTGGCTTGTTCTACATCCGCAGCAGGGGTATTAAAAAGCTGCGTACCCAGTTCCTGCTGGAGAAAGAACGTGAAGAAACCCAGCGCCTGCACGAGCTCGACCTAATGAAGATAAAATTCTTTACCAACGTTAGTCACGAGTTTAGAACACCGCTCTCGCTGATTATGGCCCCGGTTGATAAAATTGCACGGCAGATACAGGACCCCGAAATTCAGCGGCAGCTTGGCCTGGTGAACCGTAACGCCAAACGCCTGCTCAATTTGGTGAACCAGTTGCTGGATTTCCGTAAGATGGAGTACCAGGAGTTGAAGCTGCATAAGCGCTGCGGCGATATTGTGAGCTTTATCCGTGATCTGGCACATTCTTTTACAGATGTGGCCGAGCAAAAGGGCATCCATTTTGTGTTTGATACGGAGGTTGACGAGTTTTACACCAGTTTTGACCAGGATAAGATAGAGCGTATTATTTTCAACCTGCTCTCTAACGCGTATAAATTTACCCATGCAGGCGGGCAGGTAAGCGTATTGCTTATTCTAAAAAATAGCAATGGCAACCTGCTGGAAATAAAGGTTATTGATACCGGTATTGGCATCCCTGCGGATAAGATAGCAAAGATTTTTGAGCCGTTCTTTCAGAACGATCTGCCCGGCTCCATGCTGAACCAGGGTAGCGGGATAGGCCTTTCTATTACTAAGGAATTTGTGCGGCTACACGGCGGTAAGATATTGGTAGAAAGCGAGTTTAACCAGGGCAGCTGTTTCACCGTGGTGTTGCCATTGGATGAAGTAGATAAAAAGTTATTTGTTGATGCACCGGTAGAGTTACAGCACTCCGCAGAAGCAATTGAACTGGGCAATAAAAAGGAGCCCCGTACAAAAGAAACCCGCGACCAGAAGAAACCAACCGTGTTACTGGTGGAGGATAACGACGATTTCCGCTTCTACATAAAAGATAACTTAAAGGATGCCTTTAATGTTATTGAAGCCGAAAACGGCAAAAAGGGCTGGCAAAAAGCCCTTGCCCAACACCCCAATTTAGTGGTAAGCGATATTACCATGCCCGAGATGAACGGGATTGACCTTTGCCTGAAGATCAAAAGCGACAGCCGTACATCGCACATCCCGGTTATATTATTAACCGCTATGGCCGGTGAGGAGCAACAGCTGAAAGGATTGGGAACAGGCGCCAGCGACTACATGACCAAGCCCTTCAACTTCGAGATACTGGTATCCAAGATCAGGAACATCCTGAGCCAGCAGGAACACATGCGCAAAACCTACCAAAAGCAGGTGGATGCCAAGCCTACCGAGTTGCATGTAGAATCGCCTGATGAGCTGTTCATTAAAAAAGTGCTGCTGCTGGTAGATAACAATATAGCCAACCCCAATTTTTCGGTTGAGGAACTCAGCAGCGAAATGTTTGTGAGCCGGTACACGTTGTATAAAAAGATCCTGCAGATGACCGGCAAAACGCCGAACGAACTGGTACGCCAGATGCGCCTCAAACGCGCCGCTCAGCTATTGGAAACAGGGCACCTCACCATCTCCCAGGTATGCCACAAAGTAGGCTTCAAAAGCCAAAAGTACTTTGTTAAAACCTTTAAAGCAGAGTTTAACACCATCCCGTCGCGGTATGTGGATAGCTTTAATGAGGGATAATACGCCCGGTTTTATATCAGCATAAACAAACTCTTGTCCGTCCGTCCGCAGGTACAGTACCTGCGGACGGACGGACAGAATAATATCGTTCTTGTCATCCTGACGAAGGAAGGATCTGATCTACGCTATGCTTGTCGGCTACCTGCACATTCGCGATCAGATGCTTCGTACCTCAGCATGACAAGAGGAATTTAAATCCCCTTTGTCATCCTGAGCGATAGCGAGGGATCTATTCTACGCTATGCTTGTCGGCTACCTGCACATCTGCGAATAGATGCTTCGTACCTCAGCATGACAAACGTTTTTAAATTCCTCTTGTCATCCTGACGAAGGAAGGATCTGATCTACGCTATGCTTGCAGGCTATCAGATGCTTCGTACCTCAGCATGACAAACCTTTTTAATTCCTCTTGCCATCCTTAACGAAAAACGAATCTGATGTACACTATTCTTGTCGGCTACCTGCACATCTGCGAATAGATGCTTCGTACCTCAGCATGACAACCTTTTTTAAATTCCTATTGTCATCCTGACGAAGGAAGGATCTGATCTACGCTATGCTTGTCGGCACCTGCACATCTGCGAATAGATGCTTCGTACCTCAGCACGACAAACCTTTTTAAATCCCCCTTGTCATCCTGAGCGATAGCGAAGGATCTATTCTACGCCATGCTTATAGGCTACCTGCACATCTGCGAATAGATGCTTCGTACCTCAGCATGAAAAACCTTTTATACTTTACCAATATCAACCCCAATATTTTCCTTTGCTGATATAAGAATAAATTCCTCCCGGAATTTTAAAATACCCCTCCCTTACTATTTTTTATAAGGTTATAAAAAACAGACGGCTGTGTAACATGGTCCCTGTACGCTTGTTTGGAAAGTATACAAATATACTAATAAATATCTGATTATCAATATAATAAGTAAAATTAACTGCCGATGGCTTGTCCGTCTGTCCGTCCGTCCGCAAGTACCGTACCTGCGGACGGACGGACAAGATAATACCGTTCTTGTCATCCTGAGATATGCTTGCAGGCTATCAGATGCTTCGTACCTCAGCATGACAGGCTTTTTTCTGATGGTACGTCCCCATAAGTTGTGCATCCCCTCCTCAAAATTTAACCTTTTTCATCTTCAGCCGGTAATACTATTTAAGCACGTTACAAAGTTTTACGGTGCATGTATGGGTGCACATTTGTAACTAATTGGTTCATTTAGCGCGTATTAATTATATTAATTAACTGATAATAAGCAACTTAAACCAAGTTGACATTTGTACCCCTATTTATCCACAACGGGGCTGATTATAGCGTATAATTTTAACCTCCATATAATGCTTATTACATCGGTGCCAATTAGCCCTTGTAATTTATATAAACCTGTAGTACCAAATTTTTCAAGAATGTTAATGGACGCCGGCCGGACGCGATGCCCCGCCAGCACCAGTGTTTTCACTTTACAGCGATATGCTTTTTGGTGGAATATGAATTAGTATAACCAATAAATCAATTATAAAACCAATAAAAACCAACAAACCATTATGAGGAAAATTCTACGAATAGCATTGCTGTTTGCCTCCTTCTTTATTTGCGCCCGCAGTATGGCGCAAACCGGGGGCACAGTGGTCAAAGGGACAGTAGCAGATGATAAAGGTGTTACCCTGCCGGGTGTTACCGTATCTGTTAAAGATGCACAGGTAAACGCCATTACCGATATTAACGGTAATTACAGCTTAAACGTACCGGCAAGCGGCCGTGTGCTGGTATTCACCTTTATAGGTATGGAGCGCCAGGAAGTTACCATTAACAACCGCACGCAAATTAACATAACCATGAAGAACGCCACCACCACGTTGACAGACGTAAACGTGGTTAGCATTGGTTACGGTACGCAAAAAAGGCAGGATGTTAACGGCGCCATCTCGTCTGTTACGGCAAAAGATATCGCCAACATTCCGCAGCCAAGTATCGATCAGTTATTGCAGGGCAAGGCTGCAGGCTTAACCATTACCCAAAACTCGGGTGCGCCGGGTAGCTCCACTTCGGTGAAAATTCGCGGTATAACTTCGTTAAGCTTATCAAACGAGCCTTTGTACGTTATTGATGGTGTGCCAATTTCCGGCGATGCTACCAATAAATCAACCAGCGGCAGGTCGCCGCAGCTAAACAGCGCAAATAACGATCAATCAGCAGTAAGCCCGTTAGCGCTGCTTAACCCAAGCGATATCGAATCTATCGACATTCTGAAAGATGCATCTGCAAGCGCTATCTACGGTAGCCGCGGGTCAAACGGTGTAATTATCATCACTACCAAACGTGGCAAAAATGGCAATGCACGTGTAGCTTATGATGGCTACGCTGGCTTTCAGGAGCAGGGTAAATTCTTAAAGATGATGAACCTGCAGCAATTTGCCACCCTGCAAAACGCACTGGCCGATGTTTTTGGTACCCAAAGAAGGGGCGAATTTGCCAACCCCGAATTATTAGGGCAAGGCACTAACTGGCAGCGCGAGATCTTCCGCAATGCAGCTATGCAAAACCATCAGGTATCTATCTCCGGCGCTAAAGAAGGGATTGATTATTACATCTCGGGCGGCTATTTAAAGCAGGATGGTACCATTCTGGGTAATAACTTTAACCGCTATAACTTCCGTACCAATGTAAACGGGCAGGTAAAAGAGTGGTTTAAAGTAGGTGCTGCGTTATCAGGTAACCACAGTGTACAAAATGTATCTATAGGTGATAACAACGGTGTAATTTATGGCGCTTTATTAAGCGCGCCAGATCAGTCTGTACGTAATGCCGATGGTTCATTCTCGGGCCCGCTGCCGGAAGCTAACCAGCAGGGCGGCCAGGTAAACCCGGTTGCGCGTGCACTGGATATTTACAACAACCTGGTAAGAAGCAACTTTAACGGAGCTATTTATGCGGATACTAAGTTCTATAAAGATCTTTCTTTACGCTCTGAACTTAATGGCGATTTTAACTGGTCTAACGCCAAGATCTTTCAGCCATCGTACCAATACGGGCCGCTGTTTGTAAACCCAACGGCTAAGTTGAATGTATACAACGCCAACACCGTTTACTGGGGCTGGAAAGAGTACTTAAACTACAACCACACCTTTGGCCAAAAACACAATTTAGTTGGTTTATTAGGTTACGAGGTTAACGAATCTACCTGGGGTGGTATTGATGCCGGCGTACAAAACTTTTTGGGTAACGACCTTAAAACGCTTAACCTGGGCGATGCCAAAACAGCAACAAATGGCGAGTATAAAGACGGCCAGTCGATGGAATCTATCTTTGCACGTGCTATTTACACGTACAACAACAAGTACAGCATAACTGCTACTATGCGCCGCGATAAGTCTTCTAAATTTGCCGAAGACAACCAGGTGGGGTATTTCCCATCCTTCGCGGTATCATGGCGCTTGTCTGAAGAGCCATTTCTGGCCAGCATAAAATCTGTAGCCGATAATGTAAAGCTTAGGGTTGGATATGGGCAGATTGGTAACCAGGCGGTGCCAAACTACTTGTATGGCTCGGCACTTAACTCTTTAACCACCGGCTTGGGTACAGGCTTTACTATTGATAAGGTTGCCAACCCTAAACTTAGATGGGAAACTGCCATTCAAACCGATATTGGTATCGATTTCTCCTTATTCGGCCGTATAGATGCCAGTTTTGACTACTACGATAAAACATCTAAAAACTTCCTGTTCCAGGCAGCATTACCGGCCTTCTTACTGGGCCAGAGCGCAGAGTATTCGGGTACCGGCGTTATCAACCCGCCATACATTAACGGTGGTAAATTGTATAACCGCGGTTTCGAGTTCACTATCAACTCGCGCAACATCAATAACAAAGATTTTAAATGGAACACCACGCTTATCTTCTCGCGCTACAAAAATAAAGTGGTATCACTTGCAGAAGGTGTGCCTTTCATCAACAGATCTGTCGGCGTAAGCTTTCTTTCGCTGCCGGTTACACGTACGGTTGTTGGCGGCCCGGTTGGCGAGTTTTATGGCTACAAAGTTAAAGGCATCTTTAAAACAGAAGATCAGCTGCGTAGTGCGCCAATTCAGTTTGGCCGCCCTGTAGCAAACAACTCCGGTGGTACTTACCTGGGCGATATTCAATACGAAGACCTGAATGGTGATAACAAAATTGATGAAGCCGACCAAACTGCACTGGGCAGCGGTAACCCTAAGTTTACTTACGGTATTACCAACACATTCAGCTACAAATCTATAGATATGTCCTTCTTCCTGAATGGTTCTTATGGCGCTAAAATATTTAACGTTTTAAACTATTCCATAGCGGGCCTATCCGGTTTATACAATAACCAGCTGGCTTCGGTATCCAATTTCTGGACACCCACCAACTCCAATTCAGATATCCCAACCCCGCGCGGTGGCGATAACCCCAACCTTAAAAATTCCGACAGGTTTATCGAGAGCGGCTCGTTCCTGCGCATACAGAACGTAAGCATTGGTTACAGCCTGCCATCACAGTGGATCAAAAAGATCAAACTAAACCGCCTGCGCGTTTATGCCAGCGGCCAAAACCTGTATGTGTTTACGCCATATAAGGGGTTAGATCCGGAGATAGGTTCTATCAATCAGGATGCGTTTTTAACCGGTGTTGATATTGGCAGGTACCCATCTGCACGCACCATCACCTTTGGTATCAACGCAGAATTTTAACAATCAGAGAGGATAATTGAAATGAAAAGATATTTAAAATATATAATGTCGATGGCTGTTGTAGCGGGTGTTACAACCAGCAGTTGCAAAAAGGATTTTTTTAACCGCGCCCCGCAAAGCGCCATTACTTTAGATAACTACTATAAAACTAACGACCAGGTTGTTGCCAGTACCAACGCGCTGTACAGCGCCACATGGTTTGGCTGGTGCGGTAAAGCAGGCTGGTCAATCACTGATCTGAGCGGCGGTAACGGCCGTACCTATTCATCAGATGTGGTAAACTTTGCAAACTTTTCTGTTACCGATGCCAACTTTGAGTTGGGTGGCGCATGGAACTCCCTGTTTATTGTGATTGCCCAAGCAAACGCCCTTATTAACAATTTACCGGCAAAAGTACCCGCTACTGTTGATAAGGCGGTAATTAACAATGCCCTTGGCGAAGCCCGTTTATTTCGTGCGCTGGCATACTTCCACCTGGTGCGTACCTGGGGGCCGGTTCCTATCATCGAGAACAGTTTAGATTATGTAACCAACTACCAGATCAACACTAACGTAGTGCCCGATGTATACAAGTTCATTATAAACGATTTGAAATTTGCAGAGGAGAACCTTACCAAAATGGGCCCGCGCTCGGGTAAATCATCCGGCAGGGTATCAAGCGGTTCGGCATCAGCATTAATGGCTAAGGTATACCTGTATATGGAAGATTACGCCAATGCACGCGCACAGGCCGATAAAGTGATCAACAGCGGCGAGTTTAAACTATACGGTGCAGATGTAGCAGGCAAAACCTACAACGATCTGTTCCTTACAGCTAATAACAATAACGAGGAATCTATCATCCAGTTGCAGTGGTCGGCCACGGGCGGTTACGGTAAAGGTAACCCGCAGCAGGCATCGTTTGCCTATAACTCCATCATCACCGGCACAGGCGATGGCTACGGTGTTTTAGCGCCAACCTTCGATCTGCAGGATATGTACGATCCGGGCGATCTGCGCAGAAAAGCAACTATCATGCTTCCCGGCGACCATTACCCCGAGATCAATTCTGATAAAGGCGGCTACACCCTGCCTGCCGATGCCAACTCACAGGGCACACATGCGCAGGTTAAAAAATACGTAGTGGGCACCCCGGCAGATAACGGCGGTGTTAGCGCGGCACAATCTGCCCCTAACAATACCTACATGATGCGTTTATCTGATGTATACCTCATTAAAGCAGAAGCCGTAATGGCCGGTGCACAAACCAGTTCAGACCCTGAAGCTTTGGCTGCCCTTAACAAAGTAAGGAACCGTGCAGGCCTGGGTAATTTAACCGTTATTAAAAGGTTTTACACCATCCCAAATCCAAATCTGTCTAAATATGGCGCAACACCATCTTCAGCAGTTCCGCAGAATGTATTACGAGATGATATCCTGGACGAGCGCAGAAGAGAGTTTGCTTTTGAAGACGATTTCTTCTTCGACCTGGGCCGTGTAGATGGCTTCAATGTAAGCTCACATCCAAAAGGTATAGCGCTTATTAAACAGCAGGACCGAGGTACATCTGATAACAGCACGCCGCCGGTACGTTACGCTAACGAGTTTAACGCCAATGTAAGCGATGCAAGCTTCAGGTTGCCATACCCGGCTACCGAAGTAGCATCAAACCCTAAGCTAAAAGAGGCACCAGTACCATACGTATTCAAATAATAATACCATGAAAAAGATATTTAAACAATCAAAATTAGTTTACTGGATGCTATCGGTATTGATGGTGTTCGGCATAGCTTCCTGCCGTAAAGAGAACTACCGGGAAACCGGCGGCAAAGGCGCACCCAAAGTAACCCGTGTAAGATATTTAAGCAAAACAGATACTATAGCTAACGTATCACACCCCGTTAATCTCGATTCGGCCAATGTTTATGATGATATAAAACTGGTTCCGTTTGATTCTACCGTAACACAAGGCAGGCTGAACACACAGTACGGTATTGTAGGCGAAAACCTGCTGAACACCACCAAAGTATTGGTGAACGGCACCGAGGTTTACTTTAACCCCGCTTTGGTTACCGATAACTTAATCATCTTCGCTATCTCTGGCGATGTGCCCTTCGGCCCGTCACAAAGCAATAAGCTTACTGTAATTACCACCCAGGGCCAGGTAGATTATGATTTCGGCATTATGCAGCCGCCGCCTTCTATCACCTCGTTTACCCCGTTAGCTGCGGGCACGGGCGATATTGTAACCATAACCGGTAAAGTACTGGGCGGCGCAACATCTGTAAAGTTTGATGATGTAGAAGCCACCATAATTGGCACACCAACCGATACCGAGATAAAAGTTACCGTACCTGCGGGCGTAGTGCAAGCCTATATTTATGTAACCACTGCAGGCGGTACATCAAAATCGGCAGCAGCGTTCGGCTTTAAATCACTTATTTATGATGAAGCTTTGCAAAATGGCTGGGGTAACTACGATGGTTACGGCAGTACCCGTAATTTTAAAAGTACCGATCACCCTAAACGCGGCACATTTGCCATAAGCACTACGGTTGATAACGGTTACGGCGCCTTGCAGATTGGCTACGGCGGTGCAACCCTAAACGCTAAAACAGCAGGCTTTACCGCGCTTAAATTCTCTATTTACGGCGGCGCCGGTATTAAAGATGGCGACAAGGTACGAGTAGTAATAAACGGCCAGTACGGCGATAATGCAAGCGTTGTAGTAACCATGAAAGCAGGCGTTTATACCGATTACACAATCCCGCTGAGCCAATTGGGTGATCCCGGAGCAATTACCGAGTTTGTAATGCAAACGCAGGGTACGGCCGCACCGGCTACCTTCTATGTAGACGACCTTGGATTTATATAATAGTTGATTAATTAATGTGCCACCGCCGCCCGGCTTCCCCTAAGCCGGGCTGGTGGTGGCTATTTAAAACATTTTCATCATTAAAAAACCATGAAGCTTTTTACACTGATAGCCTGTACTTTTTTGCTGATGGTAAGCTATACTGCCCAGGCGCAAAAGAACCTCATCAATAACGGCAGCTTTGAGAACGACCTGGACGATTGGACCAACAGCAGCGTAGCTAAAACCACTCCCTGGGATGTTAAAGCCGGTAAAGCAAGCTGCGCAATCATCTCGCCCAACACCGCAAATTGGATGGGAATAGAACAGGTCATCCGCATCCCTAAGAACACGCTGGGTTTGGAGTTTTCGGCCTGGTTGAAAACCATCAACGTGGTACGCGGCGAGAGCGAATGGATGGGCGCTGTTTACAGTATTGAGTTTTTAGATAAGGCCGATAAAAAAATTGGCGACGGTGTAAATATTGCCCGCCTAACCGGCGATAACAACTGGGAGCAATTTAAAAAAGCGGTTAAGCTGCCCGCCGGCGCGGTAAGTTTTAAAATATTGATAGCCATGGGCAATGCATCGGGCACTATGCTGGCAGATGATGTTTGGGCTAAAGTAATTAGTGCGGATGAGGTTGCAAAGCTGTGATAATGCAGCGGGAGAAATGATATGACGATGTTGAACAACGTAATGCACGAGATAACTCCGCTTACCCCAAGCGACTGCTTCACCATATTCTCGAGGGTTAAAACCAAATTTGATTTTCCGCTTCACTATCATGAGGAATATGAGTTAAACCTCATCATAAACGCGGGTGGTGCCAAGCGGGTTGTAGGCGGTAACATAGAGGTGATTGATGATCTGGAGCTGGTGCTCATAGGCCCAAATATGTACCATGCCTGGTTTACCCACCAGTGCTGCAGCGAAGCCATTACCGAGGTAACCATACAGTTTCATAAAGACCTGTTCGACGAAAAATTTTTAAAGCGTAACCAGATGAGCTTTGTAAAAAGCATGCTGGAACGCTCTCAGCGTGGTATCTCCTTCCCGGCAGAAACGATAGCAATACTGAAAGACCGCATCCAGTCGCTCGATAAAAAGAACGGGTTCGATTCGGTGCTGGAACTGCTCTCTATCCTGCACGATCTTTCTACTTCGCGCAATATGAAAACCCTGTCAGATTCCGGCTTCACTACCGAGAAATTCAACTACAGCAGCCGCCGGATAGAAAAGGTGTTTGAGTATATGAATACAAATTACACCAAATCGGTAACCTTATCCGAAGTAGCTAAAATAGCCAACATGCCCGAAGCCTCCTTCAGCAGGTTTATTAAAAAGCGTACCGGAAAGACATTTATAGATAGTTTAAATGAGATCCGCCTCGGCCATGCTTCGCGCATGTTGATTGATACGACAACCACCGTAGCCGAGATAGCTTACAAATGCGGCTTCAACAATATCTCCAACTTCAACAGGATCTTTAAACGAAAGAAATTTTGCATCCCCAAAGAATTTAGGGAAACCTATACCGGCAACCGCATTTTCATTTGATGCGTGGGTATTCCAAATAAAATCCAGGGTGATCCTTTTTATTTCCCAAAAACCAATAAAGCTTATGAAGAACGTTACAAAATTGTGTGCGATAATGCTTTTTGCACTTGCGGCTTTGCAGGCTTGTAAAAAAGATAATAAACCCGTTACCCCGGTAACACCCGGCGGAACAACCACAGGTGAAGAAACCGGCACCATTATCCCGCCTACCGACCCGGCGCTTGCTGCAACACAGGGCTTTTTTCTGGATGGCTGGCAGCCTAAAACCTTTACACCACCGGCTGCAACAAAAGCGGCTGCTAAACCCGCCGCGGGCAGTATAGTTGCCACAGTAGATGTTAGTCAGGTTATTACCAAAGTATCTAAATACCTCTTCGGTAATAACACCAACCCTTACATGGGGCAGTATGTAACCGAGCCTGTTCTAATGAACAATATTACCGCGCTCTCGCCAAACATCCTGCGTTTTCCCGGTGGCAGTCTTTCTGATATTTACTTCTGGAACGGTGTTACCCCTGCAGATGCACCCGCGCAATTGTTAGATTACCAGGGCAAAGCTTCGGCCGCAGGTTACTGGTTTGGTAACAACACCGCAAGCTGGACTTTCACGCTGGATAACTATTATAAGGTATTACAGCAAACCAACAGCACGGGCATTATCACCGTAAATTACGGCTATGCCCGTTACGGTACAGGCGCCAACCCCGTGCAGGCCGCTGCGCATTTGGCTGCCGACTGGGTACGCTATGATAAAGGCCGCACTAAATACTGGGAAATTGGCAACGAAAATTTTGGTAACTGGGAAGCCGGCCATCGTATAAACGTAGCCGATAATAAAGACGGGCAAACGCAGCTTTTAAGCGGCACATTGTACGGAACGCACTTCAAAGTATATGCTGATTCGATGCGCAAAGCTGCGGCCGAAGTTGGTAACACAGGCATTAAAATAGGCGTTGTATTAACAGATGCTGATGAGCGCAGCAATACATCTACCATCACCCCTAACTGGAATGCCGGGGTACTTTCACAAGCACAAAACACACCAGATTTTTACGTGGTGCACAATTATTATACGCCATATAATCAAAACTCTACGCCGGAAGTGATCCTGGCAACGCCTGGTACGGTTACCACCAGCATGATGAGCTGGGTAAAAACTTCGGCACAAAACGCGGGCGTAACGCAGAAACCGGTAGCGCTGGATGAGTGGAATATCTTTTCTATCGGTTCCAAACAAATGGTATCAAACATAGCCGGGGTACACGCTGCCCTGGTGTTGGGCGAAACACTAAAGAACCAGTTCAGCATGGCCTGCCGCTGGGACCTGGCAAACGGCTGGGACAGCGGTAACGACCACGGCCTGTTTAATATTGGGGATGAATCCGGCGCTGATAAATGGAACGCACGCCCGGCTTACTATTATATGTACTTCTTCCAGAAATACTTTGGTGATAGAATGATAGGCTCTGCTGTAACCGGCAGTACCGATGTTGTAAGTTATGGTTCATCGTTTACATCGGGCCAGGCAGGTACGGTGTTAGTGAATAAAGGCAGCGCGGATAAGGTGGTAACCGTTAAGTTTAAAAACTTTGCAGCGGGTACTAAATATTACTATTATACATTGAACGGTGGAACAGATAACGCACCTTTTTCACTTAAGGTGTTTGTTAACGGCACAGGCCCGGCAGGAACATCAGGCGGCCCGGCAAATTTTAGCAGCATTGCAGCAAATATTGCCGATATTGCAGGTGATATAACCGTGAACGTACCGGCCCGCGGTGCGGTTTACCTAATCGCCGAAGGCAAATAAATTACATTGATGAACACTTTACTTAAATATAGCCTAACCTGCGTTGTTGCCCTTGTGTGCGGCCTGCAGGTAAAATCACAAACACCCGATGGCGCCGCCCCGGTAGCCATTAAAAAAGAAAAATTAGCAACCGGCAACCTGGCACCAACACCGCCAATGGGCTGGAACACCTGGAACACGTTTCAGGCTAATATTGATGAATCCATTTTAAAGGGCGTGGTGGATGCCTATGTATCATCGGGCATGAAGGATGCGGGCTACCAATACTTTGTGCTGGATGATGGCTGGATGACCATGGAGCGCGATACCAACGGCAGCCTGGTGGCCGATCCTAAAAAGTTCCCTAACGGTATGAAAGCCTTTGCCGATTATGTGCACAGCAAAGGGTTAAAGTTTGGCATTTATAACTGCGCAGGCACAAAAACCTGCGGCGGCTACCCGGGCAGCCGCGGCCACGAGTACCAGGATGCGCGCCTGTATGCCTCATGGGGTGTAGATTTCTTAAAATACGACTGGTGTAATACCGATAGCCTGAACGCCCGCGAAGCTTATATCACCATGAGTTCGGCGCTTAAGGCTACCAAGAGGCCCATTGTTTTTAGCCTTTGTGAATGGGGCGGTCATCAGCCATGGCTGTGGGCAACCGGCGTTGGCGAACTTTACCGCACCACCGGCGATATCACCGCCAACTTTAATAAAGATAAGCACATGGGCACTTGGACCGCCCTCAGCGTAATGAACATTTTAGATAAGCAGGTAAAGATTCGCAAGTACAACGGCCCTAACCATTGGAACGACGCAGATATGCTGGAGGTAGGTAACGGCATGAGCTATGCCGAAGACAGGTCGCATTTTTCTATGTGGTGTATGCTGGCCGCGCCTTTGGCTGCCGGGAACGATCTGCGTAAAATGAGCGAGCAAACCAAATCAATTCTCACCAATAAAGAAGTAATAGCGGTTGACCAGGACGAGCTGGGCATAACCGCATACCGCATCCCAATGGCTGATAGTGTTGAGGTTTGGATAAAACCTTTAAAGAACGACGAACTGGCCGTATGCTTTTTAAACAAAGGCGGCCAATTGCAAAAACTGAATGTAAAGTGGGCCGAATTGGATGCAGCAGCCAAAGCCGAAGGCCTGGAAACCAAATTCGCTTCGGTTACTTATACCTTACGGGATGTTTGGGCCAAAAAAGCAGCGGGCACAACAAAAAGTGTGTTAAAGCAGGCCATTGCATCGCACGATGTAGTAATGCTTAAGCTGGTAAAAAAATAATTTAGGGAGAACACGATGAAGAATATTTACGGTTGCCTGGTGGCGGCAATGGGATTGTTTTGCAGCTTAAGCGTTAAAGCACAATTATTTTCGCCCTGCGATAAACAGGCCACTACCGAAACGCGCGAGCTGTTCAACAGTATGCAGAGGCTCGTTGCCGCGGGTGCCATTTTTGGCCACCATGATGATACTGCCTATGGTGTAGGCTGGCGCTTTGATGCCAACCGATCTGACGTGAAGAGCGTTACGGGTGCATACCCCGCCATGTACGGCTGGGACCTGGCCAAAATTGAGCACGACAGCGTGCGCGATATCAACGGCATCCCTTTTAAATTACAAAAGCAACTGGTGCGCGAGGCGTACGACAGGGGCGGCATTAATACCTACTGCTGGCACATGGATAACCCGCTGAACGGCAAAACCGCATGGGATACTACCGATCGTACGGTTAAGGAAATGCTTCCCGGCGGCTCGGCGCATAAGGTATATCTTACCTATTTAGATAAAGCTGCTGCGTTTATGAGCGAATTGAAAGGCCCCGAGGGCGAGGCCATCCCCATATTGTTCAGGCCGTATCATGAGCTTACGGGCAACTGGTTCTGGTGGTGCGCCAATACCAGCACGCCGGAACAATTTAAACAGTTATGGCGTTTCACCATTGATTACCTGCGCAATACCAAAAAATTGCACAACCTGCTGATTGTATATTCCGTTGCCGACTTTGATTCGGAGGCAGATTTTATGCTGCGCTACCCTGGCAATGATTATGCAGACTTTATAGGTTTTGATAATTACTGCTACAAAAGCGTACCCGATTACCAGCGCAAACTGGATATGCGATTGGGGATTATAGATGAAATAGCTGCCAAAAACCACAAACTTGCCTGCCTGCCCGAAACCGGTTATGAAACCATCCCACAGGCAGACTGGTGGACCAAAATATTATTGCCAACCCTCGCCAAACATAAAACCAGCTATGTTATGGCATGGCGCAACGGCCGGCCCGATCATTACTACGCCCCCTACCCCGGCCAGGTAAGCGCGCCGGATTTCTTAACCTTTTTTAACAGTTATCAGATCCTGTTTCAAAATCGGTTAACACCGCTGGGCCTTTATGGTAAAAGGATACAGTAGTTAAACGTTCGTATTTCAAACAGATCTTCTGACATTGCACCACCCTTTAATGATAAAGGGTGGTTTTTTCTTTTATGGGATAAACGTGCTACCGATGTTTTTAACAGTTATCGTAAATATAGTAGCATCTTAATTGTTGATCTGTACCACGGCTCTATAAAATAATTTGCAATTTCATGGGTGATATTTCGGGCTTATCATACACATAATAATAAACACACCTGGTAACAATGGATCATAACACATTATCAACAGTTGAACTGCGCGAAGCTTTTTTTATGGCGCTTTATAAAAAGGCCTTTTCGCCGGTTGCCCGTTATGTAGCACGCATGGGCGGCAGCCTGGAAGAGGCTCAGGATATTTTTCAGGATACGCTGGTTATTTATTATGAAAAGGTGGCATTGGCACAGGCTGAGATCATTGTAAATGAGAAAGCCTATTTGCTGGGGATTGCCAAAAAACTATGGCTGCAGCATTATAAAGCCGGCTGTAAAAATGAGTCTTTAAATGATCGTGATGCAGAGATTATATCTGATGAGCAACCTGCTGCCGGTAAAATACTGCACTACCTGCAAACCGCAGGGAAGAAATGCATGGAGTTACTTAAAGCCTGTTATTACGATAATTTACCGGTAAGCGATGTTACTGCGCTGTTTGGCTACACCAGTAAACATTCGGCAACGGTAGCCAAATATAAGTGCCTGGAAAAGGTTAGGGAAACTGTTAAACAAAACTCATTAAGCTATGCGGACTTCATTGAATAACATTAAAGCCATAGACGATTACCTGTTACGCTGCATGCCTCCCGGCGACGCGCTGGTGCTGGAGGCCAACATGTTGTTGAATGACGACCTGGCGACAGACGTAGCGTGTCAGCAGCTCACCCATCAAACTATCAGGCAATTTGGCCGGCAGAATATAAAGGCAGAAATCATATCCGTACAACAAAAATTAGCTATAGCACCACAACACCAAGGTTATATACAGCGCATTGCTAACCTGTTTAAAAAACATTAAACCATGAATATCAGCGGTAACGAGTTTAGGAAATACGCGGTTAAGCATCACCGCATAGGCAGCCAGCATGTAGATAGGTATATAGGCCGCGCTGTAAATATCCCCCAAAACATAACGCCCTACATTACCGAGGAGCGCCAGATGAATGTAGCGCAGATGGACGTTTTTTCGCGCCTGATGATGGATCGCATCATCTTTTTGGGCGAACCCGTTGCCGACCGGATGGCAAACATCATTCAGGCGCAACTGCTTTTTCTGCAATCGGTAGATGCTAAAAAGGATATCCAGCTTTATATCAACTCGCCCGGCGGTGATGTTTATTCAGGTATGGGCATCTATGATACCATGCAACTAATAACGCCCGACGTAGGTACCATTTGCATTGGCATGGCCTGTTCTATGAGTGCTGTTTTACTTTGTGCAGGAAAAGCAGGCAGCTATTATTATGCTCCTTATTAGCATTAATACTAAGTCAACTATTAATAACCATCAAGCTTCAGTTTAATTCCTGGCTCACACTACTTTTGATGTATGATAATATGCTAAAAGAGTTGCTTAAGCAGAAGCATATTAATAAAGATTTTCAAGTTATAAGAAGCTATGCTCTTTCAGAGTATATAGGGAAAGAAACTTTGAATACCCTTTTAGCTAAATTTATTTTAAACCCTTTCATAGCGCGTTTTCATAAAAACATCGAGGACTCAATAAAAATATTTGATTTTCAAAACGTAGAAAATAAGATAATGACCAACTTGATATGTTTTGCAAGACCGATTTCAATTTCTTATATTTTCGTCAAAACAGCACCTGGAAATTCTCATAACGTAATTGATAAATTAAAGGTCTTTCACGAAATTGGCCATGTTCTATTAAGTCCGCTTTATTTAGGATCAAAAAGAAACGGTGGGTTATTGCAATTTTCAATGTTAATTTATCTTTCTTATTTAGTGATAGATTTCCATAGCATACCATATGGAGTACTGTTTTTTTATTTGACATTTTTTATTTCAGTTTTAATATCTTGGATTTTTGCATGGTTATATAATAATTTTAAAGATGAGGTATATGCTGACTTGTTTTCCCTTTGCTGTCTATCGCGAAAAGAAATAGTGGAACTCAGCGAAAGATTTTCGTCAAAAAGATATAATAAAAGGGCTTACTTTGGTAATAAAAAGATGATTATTCCGTATATCGATAAAAGAGTGAAAATCTTCGTAGATAATCTTTCTTTAGCGATTAAGGAAGATATTGTAGGAATGTTTGCAAACACAGTCAATAACGTAGAAAAGCCTATTTATTCGATTTTTATTAGAAATATTTGGAGAGGGTTATTATATATTTCAATAGGATTGTACGCAAAAAGGACCGCTTCAGTAAACATTAAATTATTAACTATAATTACTATTACAGCCACTGCTTTATATATGATTCTTTTAATTTTTAATTTTTATTCTGAAAAAGCAACGGCCACTACGTTGACCGTTTTAGAAAGTTGATTATTTATATAAATCTTTACTTTAAACCGATCATCCTTAAGATTCTTGACCAAGCCAGGTTAAAAATCTAAATTTTTTGCGATTCCAGAATGTTGGATTAAGGGTAACATTGAATATATGCAGCAAGCTAACGCTGGCCTATGCTGTGCCTTACGATGATGGAATGGGATAGCGCGGAAACAAAGGCAGATTTTAAAGCGTATGCGGAGAGGTATTACCCCACTATGAAAGGTACCGAACTGATCGTGCAGGTGAACAATTGGCCGAATTATCTTTAAGCTATACTTAAAATGTAAGTTGCAAGCTGTGGGTTACAAACGGGCTTTCCTTTTCTCTTAAAGAATTGTCTGTCCTTATGTGGTATTCTTTTTCTTTTTCAGCAAGCTTATACCAATCAATAGCCGGAATGATATTATTAGAATGCAATTCCAAACGGATCATAATACTGTCGTTTGGCTCTCTGCGGTTACTAATCAGGTGGCTTAGTAACGTTTCATGGATTTGTATCTCCTTTGCAAACTCCTTTTTCTTTTTATGGTTCAGTTGCAGGTAACGGTCAAGAAAATATCCAAAAGTTAAGGCAGGGTCGTACTGATCCCCTTTCAGGTAGTCTTCCAACTGAAACCTTAATTGCAATAATCCGGCATATAGCCTTTGTTCATCAGTCATTGCCGCCTGGCTTTTTTGCCTTGCTTCGGCTAACTCCCGGTCGGCTTCTTTTTGTTGTTTAGGGGTGAGCTTAACTGGAAAAACAAAAGATTCGGCAAGTTCTTCGGGTGTATACTGTTTTAACAATTTCTTGTAACTCATATCTCGTATGTATTAATCAGATCAAACAATTCCTGGCCATCTAAATAAACCTGCTGTCCGGCTGGTTTCATGCCATATTTATTTATATAATGCTGCCGTATCTCTGTTTTAGGCTTTAGGGAAACAGCGGCCAAGCCTCCGTATTTCTTTAAAGCCTCTCTTGCAGTATAAGCAATCAGGCATCCGGCAATTCCCTCGTACCGTTTTCCGCTTCCCATGTTTTCCTTAGACACGGCAAGCAGCTTAATTTCAATTCTATATTCTGCCGGGATATCAATCAGCCCTACCAAGCCCAGGATTGCCGGGCTATCTGTAAAGGTCAATTTATAAATATCCGCCTCATCTTTGAGTTGATCCCACCGAAAAAAGAATTGCTTTTTGGTGATGCCTTTAAAATCAGGTGTCTCAACTCGCTGAACAATTACCAGAATAGCTTTTTTGCCTGATACCTCCGTTATAATCATTATTCAAATATACTAAAATTTACAATTTCTGTCAAGTTTGTTGAAGATACTAAGCTAATATAATTGCGGTAACAAGTCGTGACCGCAATTATATTCCTTTCCTTATTGAATCGTGGCGTATTTCAGTTTAAGCAAAGCCATATCATGGCTTACTTTCATGTCCAGTATCTTAGCGTAATGCTGTGTTGTTTTAATGTTCGTATGACCGAGCATTTTACTAACCGTTTCGATGGGTACATTATTAGAGAGTGTAACTGTTGTGGCAAAAGTATGGCGAGCTAAATGAAAGGTTAGATGCTTACATACGTCGGACAAGTCCGCTATTTCCTTTAAGTAGGCATTCATCTTTTGGTTGCTCAAAACAGGTAATAGTAAATCTTCATTTTCGCACTGTGGATGATCCTGATAGCGCTCCAATATTTTTAACGCTATGGGTAAAAGCGTAATCCTTGAAGACGTATCTGTTTTCTATCGGGTTGTAAATATCCATTTGTCACCGTCCATCCCTATTCCTATTTCAGATCTCTTCAGCTTTTTGACATCAGCGTAAGAAAGCCCCGTATAGCAACAGAATACAAAAACATCCTTAACCTGTGATAAACGTTCAACAACAAATTTTCTATTGCTAATCGCATCCAGTTCTTGCTGTGTTAAATAAGTTCGTTCTTTAGCTTTCGCAGACGATTTGAAATTGATAAAAGGATTCTTCGTCAGCCAGTTATTGGCAATACAGTGATTGATAATTTTTTTAAGGTGTTTAATGTATTTGGCGGCTGACACTCCGGTAATCTTACATTTGGCTTTTAGGTAAAACTCAAACCCGGTTATAAATGCATGGTTCAACTGCGTAATTTCGATGTCTGTCTTTCCGTATTCACTCAGTAAATAATTTGTCAGGTGTTTTTCAGATGTATTATAATCTTTCAAGGTGTTGGCTTCAAACCCGTTTCCTAACAAGGCTTTTACTTTCGAATTATGTTCTTTGAACAATTGCATCAGGAATTGGCTTTTTTGATTTTTCCCGGTAAATTGGTTGTGGAGGCTTTCAGTTGTTACTTGCTGATTTGTATCGATCAACTCCTGATGGGCATTCCGGAGTTTGGTTTGCAGGCTGTCCAGGTAGTTGTTAAGCGACTTTATCTCTTCTTTGGTGCCATTCGCCCGGCCCGCGTGGCTGTTCCATTTATCCGGTTCGCAGCTGCGCCCGGCGGACAGGTCCACTCGTTTCCCACTTACAGTAATGCGCATGTAGATAGGCATTGCGCCGCCTTTGTAGTTTTTTTGCTTTCTGATGTAAAAAAGCAGATGGAAATTACTTTTCATAATTACAAGCTTAAAAGATTAAACAAAAGTAAGTTTATAGCCTGCTTTTTTCAAGATGTTTAATCGCTGAACATATTGAAAATCAAATAATTATAAGCAATTCGGTGCGTAGTTTTTTACCATTTGCTTACGCACCGAATTACGCCCGTTTTTGTCGCGTTTTGCTGCATATTATGATGGTTTGATATCAACAAAAAACCCTGCAAATCAATGATTTTCAGGGTTTTAGCATCTTTTGGAATTGTTTTTGGTAGCCCGTAGGGGAATAATCTCGAACCATTTTCTTAAAGATTTGAAGCGATTAGCAGGATAATTTGATTTTTAAAAAATCCCAAGGGGAAGTGCATAGAACCCAGTTTGGCGTAATAAAAACAGATGAAATTTGTGGGCTGTACCACCACTCATCAGTTAGGCCAAGTGCATCACGGCATACAAAGCGGCACAGGAAATGGCGATCCAAAGCACGACTCCCTGGAACAGAGGTTTGAACCCAACTGATACCAATACTTTTCTGGATAAACCTGCACCAATTAAAAACAGGGTAAGTGTTAAACCAGCCTTAGCGATCATGATCATATAAGGGCTGATCAATTTAGTGGCAGGGATGTAAGTGTTGGCGATCATGGCCAGAACAAACAAACCGATGAAGTAAGGAATGCTGATTTTTTTTGATTTGTTTTTGAAAATGAAAGTCGACATAAACGCCACCGGGATGATCCATAAAGCGCGGGCCAATTTAACGGTGGTGGCTACTTCCAAAGCATGTGGTCCGTATTTGCTCGCGGCACCTACTACTGAACTGGTATCATGGATGGCAATCGCGCACCATAAGCCAAATTGCGTTTGTGACAGGTTAAAATGATGACCGATCATCGGGAAAATAAACAAAGCTATCGAGTTCAGTATGAACACACAGCCAAGGGCGACTGATATTTGCTTTTCTTCAGCCTTGATCACCGGTGAGATTGCGGCAATGGCACTACCACCACAGATGGCGGTACCGGCAGAGATCAGATAAGAGGTTTTCTTTTCAATATTTAACCACTTGCCCATGAAATAACCGAAAATCAAGGTTCCGGTGATCGAAGCAATTGTGAATAAAACCCCTTCTTTTCCGGCTTGCATGGCACTATGCACATTCATGCCGAAACCTAAACCAACTACAGAAATCTGCAATAATAGATGCGTAGCTTTATGATTGAGATGCAAGTAAGGATGCCCTGTAAATTGGGCGATCACTAAACCCATCAATAAGGCGATAGCCGGACTGATAAACGGGGTTAGACATAAGGTTACACAAATTATAAAAATAATCTTACGGCTGTTTTCATTCAAATTGATCAGTAGTCCGGCAGTTTTAGAAGTTAATGGATGTTGTTGAGTATGCATAATCTTGTCTTTTGATGCTCAAAGATCCATCATTCTTACAAGTCATTTTTATCATAAAAAGCGATGATCAATAACCAAAAGTTATTGTTTTTTGAAACGTACAATATAGAAATTGCTGTAAAGTAAGGACGGGAGTCGGGTGTTCTTTCTCAAAGCAATTTATCTTTGTGAAATAAAGGCCGAACACATCGAAGAGCGTTGATTCAGAAAACTGATGTACGGGCAAATTGCTGCACTTCTCAGGTCCGTCTAACGCAAATGTACTGACTATCAAATAGCCTTTCTCTTTTAGATTTCTGTTTACAATATCTAAATATATATGCCGGTCTTGTAGGTCTGTCAGGAAATGAAATGTAGCGCGGTCATGCCAGAGATCAAATTTTTCAGATCCGGTAAACAGGAGCATATCCCTTATGATCCATTTAACTAAAGCGGCTCTTGGCCCTAAACGCAATTTTGCCCTTTCAATCGCTGCTGCTGATATGTCGAGCACTGTAATATTGGTATAACCCAATGCTAACAAATGATCAGCTAACAAACTGTCGCCACCACCAATATCAATGATGGCAGCATTTTTACATAATTTGAGACTGGCAATAATCTTCAACGACGTTTCGGGTACGGGTTCATACCAACTCACTTCGGTCAGCGATTTGGTTTGGTAAACCTTTTCCCAATGTTCTTTTTTATCCATTGCTATAAAAAATCTTTAATGGCTTCGCCCAGGTCATAGACTTTTGCTTTATTGCCAAAAGCATTGTTAATGATACTGCTGCCAGCCGCGCTGCGATAGCCACCCGCGCAATGTACAATTATGGGTTTATTAAAGGGTATTTCCGAAACTCTTTCCCTTAATTCGGGAAGCGGTATATGGATGGCATTTTTAAATACCGGGTGTTCCTTCACTTCTCCAGTATTCCTAATGTCAACAATGGTATATTCTGTTTGATTCGTTGAAAACCTACGTAAATCAGTAGTATCCATTATTGCTGTTCCTGCCTGAAAAACAAATGCCCGCTCTATAAAATGCTCATAGCCAATCTTCGCGCAGCGCAAAATCAGGCTTTCGAGAATTTGCTCATTTTCTGCAACCAGGTAAAAAGCTTCCTCCGGTGCAATAATGCTCCCCAGCCAGGTTTCAAACTTGCCGCCATTTTGCAGGTTAATCGACCCCGGAAGATGCCCTTTTTTAAATTCTTTTTCAGCCCGTGTGTCAATGATATAAATACTGCTGTTTAATACTTCAGGATGGCCAATCGGAACATTTGCAATTTCCTGCGCCAGGTTTCCTGCGCCGTGTTTATTTAATTCTACATCAAACGGGAAATATTTTGGTACAAAGGGCTGATCCTGCAAAAGCATAGATATAAACTCCGATTCAGTCATATTTTGTAACGACCAGTTACTCAATTTTTCAGCGCCAATGGTACTGCTGTTGGCTTCACTTAATGCCTTACCACAGAGTGTTCCAGCCCCATGCGCAGGGTAAACAATTACTTCATTGTCCAGCACCATTAATTTTTCCCGGAGTGAATGATACATTTTTGCTGCCAATTCTTCCCTTTTAGCTGTTAGATTACCTGCACTTTCACGCAGGTCTGGCCTGCCGCAATCACCGATGAATAAGGTGTCACCTGTAAATACCGCTTTGTCTTTACCATCGTGTGTTAATACGATAGAGATACTATCGGGAGAGTGGCCGGACGTGTTTAACGCTTTTAATGTGATCTTGCCAAAACTGATACTATTCCCGTCATCAAAAGTTTGATGCGGGTAAACTGCGCCTACTAATGCAGAACAAAAAATAGTCGCGCCAGTGGTTTGATGCAATTCTAAATGCCCGCTTACAAAATCGGCATGCGGATGCGTTTCAATTACGCCGATAATCCTCGCTCCATTATTCTCAGCGTAAGCCAAATATTGACTTACATCCCTTGATGGATCTATCAAAACTATCTGGCGGTCACATTCACTCAAAATGACATAGGAATAGTGCGATAGCCCTTTATCTTCAAATTGTTCGATTTTCATTTTATCTATTATTAATGAGGCAATTTCTCCCTTAATAAACCATAAGTCCAAGTTCCCGCAATCGCGCTTAACAGCGTAACTATAATTACGAAGAAGCCGCTGCCGATCTCGGCGAAAAGCGGTCCCGGACAAGCTCCGGTTATTGCCCAGCCTAAACCGAAAATCAATCCACCGTAGACATTACCCCAATGAAATGTTTTGTCAGCAATAACAATTTTTTCTCCGTGTATGGTCGTTAACTGAAACCGTTTGATGAGCTGAATTGAAATGATGCCTACGACTATGGCGCTACCGATGATCCCATACATATGGAAGGCTTGTAAGCGGAACATTTCCTGTATCCGGAACCAGGAGATCACTTCGGATTTGACGAGGATAATACCGAAGAGCATCCCTACTACTAAGAATTTGACATTTTTCATAACTGTAATAAATAAGGTAAAATGAACCAGGTCATCACAAATCCGCCGATCATAAAGCAACAGGTTGCCACTAAAGATGGCCACTGTAAAGAAGATATCCCCATGATGGCATGGCCTGAAGTGCAGCCTCCCGCATACCGGGTTCCGAAACCAACCAGGAAACCACCCACAACAATAAAAATAAATCCACGCAGGGTGAACAGCTGACTAAAGCTGAATATATCCTGCGGCAATAAACCGCTAAAATCCTTGACACCTTCCTGCTGCAGCAGCGCTGTCGTATGTGGATTGATATTTACCTGCCCGGCGTTTGACAGCAGGTAGGTAGCAATAAAGCCGCCTATAATAATTCCGGCTGCAAAAAAAAGATTCCAGCTCTCCTTTTTCCAGTCATACTTAAAGAATGAAATATTGGCGGGGATGCAGGCAGCGCAGACCTGTCTAAGCGTTCCGGAAATACCAAAAGTTTTATTACCTAAAAGTAATAAAGCTGGTACGATCAACCCGATCAGGGGACCTGCCACATACCAGGGCCAGGGTTGTTTAATGATATCCATATTATTTTGTTAAAGTTGTGATCAATATAAATATGCCCATCAGCAACACAAACCCGCCAAAAGCAGGCTTTAGTTTTGTTTCGCTTATATATTTGGTTAAATAGCTGCCCGTTATAATTCCGGCTATGGCAAATGCTGAAAACAGCAATAAGAATTTATAATCGATTGGGGCATGCCGGCTTACGTCACCCAATACGCCTAACAATGAACTGATGGTCATTACCATTAAGGATGTGCCCACGGCTTTTTTCATGGACAAACCGGCAAACAAAACCAGCGATGGAATGATTAAAAAGCCACCGCCCACGCCTACAAAACCGGTGATGATGCCAACTATAATACTTTGGATCACCAATTTGGTATAGCTCAACTGTGAGTCGGAAACTAAAATTTCTTTTTTCTTCCTGATCATCGAAATGGAAGCGGCCAACATTAACATCGCGAAAACAAGCATTAATAAGACTGGCTTGGTAAGTTCAAACGAACCAATATTGAGCAAATGATGCGGCACAGCAGGCATCACCCATTTACGCATGATGAATACAGCTATTAATGATGGAATACCAAATACAAAAGCTATTTTAAAATTCATGTTACCTTTGCGGTAATGGCTTAGCGCACCTGCCGAGCTGGTTATACCAACCACAAAAAGCGAATAAGTGGTTGCTATCACGGGGTCTATCTTAAAGCAATAAACCAGGATGGGCACGGTTAAGATAGAGCCGCCACCGCCAATGAGACCTAATGATAAGCCGATCAAAATTGCCAATGCGTATCCTGCTATTTCCATGGAAACAAAAATAGCGCTTGCGCAGCTAACGGTTGGTGACCTATGTTACAGAGGGATATTTAAAGAGATCTTATTTCTGGAAAGCGTAATTAATTCCTGTTTTTCCATTTGTTTCAACAGTCGGGAAACTACCTCGCGCGTGGTACCTAACTCTTCGGCCAGTTGTTGATGGGTTATACTAAACTCATTCGATCCGTAAACATTCGCTTTTCTTTTCAGCAAGGAAACGATCCGGTCGTCTAACTTTTGAAAGGCAACCGCATTGATCACCTCGAGCAATTCTTCAAAACGCTTATGATAAAGTTTAAAGATAAAGTCGGCCCATTCCGGATATACCTTGATCCATTCACTGGCTTTGGCTATAGGTAGCATCAATACTTCGGAATCTTCTTCCACCACCAATTTGACTTTGCTGGTATCTTCATGTATCCCGGCTAAAAAAGACATAATGCAGCTTTCGCCTGGTTTGATATAGTAAAGCAATATTTCGCGGCCATCTTCATCTTCGCGCATTACACGCATGCTGCCGGATAGCACCACCGGAATGGATCGGATATAACTATTCGATTGCATCATCACCGTTTCGGCCGGCAGGGTTTTCAGCTGGCTGTTGGCACGTAAATCCTCTTCTAAAATAGTTCCAAATAATTTCATCGTGATAAAGATATGATGATCAAATCGCTTTATAGCTTTTCGTAAAACGCATGAATAATTCTGCCAGTGACGCTGGTTGGCCGTGCGGCTGGATAAAATAAAACGGGCGTTCAATGGTTAGGTCTTTAATATCTATTATTTTGAGGGAATTGGTTTTTAACTCGTTTAAAATGGATTGTACCGAAAGGAAAGCAAAGCAATTGCTGTGCATTAAATAAGATTTGATGCTTTCGGTTCCACCCAATTGCATTTCTGTTTGAAGATCGGCAATTTTGATATCAAAGGGTTTTAAGGCGTGGGCAATAACATCCAGCGTACCTGATCCCGGCTCGCGTAATAACAGCGGCAAACTTTTTAACTCTTCCGGTTTAATAGCATCTTTTTTGATCGTGTTATTTTTGATACTACACACCAACACCAGTTCATCTGCGATAAACTCCTGGTATTTAATCTGTGGGTTTCGGTGTATTCCTTCTACAATACCGAGGTCAATTTCCTTGTTTAACAGTGCCTGCTCTATTTGCTCAGTGTTGCCGGTAACCAAGTTGACTTGCACATCTTTGAATCTTTGATGAAACTGGGCTAAAACCGGTGGTATAACATACTGGGAAACGGTATTGCTGCCACCAATACGTAACGTACCCATATGTTGTTTCACCAACAAGTTCATGTCAAACTCCAATTCTTTGTAAATAGCTAAGAGTTTGTCTGCATATTGCAGTAACATATCACCCGCCGGGGTCAATATTATTTTTTTATTGCCACTCCGTTCAAAAAGGCTGGTTTTATATTCCGCTTCCAGTTCCTTAATGTGCTTGGTAACCGCGGGCTGGCTGATATACAATTCAGCTGAAGCTTTGGTGAAATTGAGCCGTTTGGCAACAGTATAAAATACCTGGAGGCGGAAGTCTAACATAATCTTAAAAATAGTATAGCAAAAGGAAATATCATAAATGCAAAAGCTGCTATGTATATGCTTACATTAATGATCTTTTCTCCTAAAGCAAAGGTTTGTTCTGAAAATTGGTAATGTGTTAAATTTTGTAAAGTTTTCATGATCTGTTTGATTTGTTGTTCAAAAATCAATCATGAAATCGCACTGTTTTCATCACCATTATAGATGATTGATAATGTAAAGTTATTGATTTATTCCCAACCCCATTTTTTAAATATCGTGTGACCTTCCGTACTTTTTAGGAACTGAACAAATTGTTTAGCCTGCGCAACATGCTTGCTGTTAGTAGTTATTGCTACCGGCGTACCCCGGTATAAACGCAATGATATCGGTAATTCTACTGTTTGAGTGATCGTTTTCAAATTTTCATGCCAAGATGCATAAGTGATCCAGGCGTCATAGGTATTATCTTTTTTCCAGGCCTCTATACCTAAAGCAGTATTGGCGAATGATCCTGCGATATTTTGTTGGATACTTCCGATTAAATCCTCTTTTCCGGCGACATCTTCCCACAATCCAAACTGCCCTGCGCCGTTCACATCTAAAATATGAACCCCTGGCCTCGTCAGGTCTTTCAGCGTTGCAATATGTTTAGGGTTTCCCGGTCTGACCAAAATGGCAGCTTTTCTTTTGTACAACTCTACTCTTGTACTGGCATCAACCATGCCCGGATGGGCCTGAATAAACTGCGTAAGCATATACTCGGCACCACCATAAATTACATCGGCATTTTGCCCGGCCTGCGCCAACCATTTAGGCTCTGGACCTACCGCCACAATTACCGGGATGCCAGTTTTTGTAGTAAACACTTTAGCACAATCCTGCATGGCGGATAGCGGGCCACCAGGGCCATAAACATGCAGGGTATCGGTTTGGGCGAAAACTGACAGGCAACCTATGGTGGCGATCAGCAATAACATATATTTTCTCATCTTATTTAGTTGTAAATCCGTATTTGCGGTAAATCGCTTTGGCCGTCGGGCTGATCAAAAAATCCATAAAATCTTTCGCTGCCTGTGAATGCGGTGCATTTTTCATTTGCCCGGCAACGTAAGTGGCGTTGATGTTTTCTTTAGCAGGTATCTCTACCAGGTCTGTAGGGTGTTTGATCATCATTTGATAATAAGCCTCACTATACCATACGGGTGCCGCATCCGATTGGTTGTATAAAATGCGCATGGGTGTTTGGCGGTGGTGGATCTGCGTAAGGTAGGTAGTGCTATCCTTGACTTTGTCTTCCATGATCGTTTTACGCAAAGTTTCTGTTCCGGCTAATACATAGGCTTCTTCAATGCGCTTTCCAATACCTTCCCATTCCGGGTTCGGCATACTGACCCGTACATCCGCACGGCCCAGGTCTTTCAGTCCTTTTACATTTTTTGGATTGCCCTTCTGAACCATAATGGCCAAACGGTTATAAGCATAAGGTTCTGTTCTGCTGAAATATTCCGGCATCTGGTCGGTGCGGCTTTTACCAGCGGTATAAACATCCGGTTTTAAAGTGATGCGCATGTTGGCGATGGTGATGGAGCCACCGATGATCTGCTTGGCTAAAATTCCCGGCGGTAAAGTTTCCGCAAAAATGCGCTGGTATTGCGGGTGTTCCTTTTTAAAAGCTGCCATCAGGTCGTCTATGCACATGAACTGGTTCCCGGCAAAGAATACGACTAACTGCGGATCGATAATGTCGCCGAACAGATCGGGTACGTTATCTACGCCGGGCACGGTAAACATGACCTTACTTTCCGGCGGGGTATTCCACGGCGGATCAAAGCGGTGATCCTGTGCTTTTACCTGGCCACCCAGGGCGATTATTATGGCTATTGTGGATATTATCTGAAGATATTTCATGAGCTGTTATTTAAACTGAATTGGTGATATGGATTACGGGTGTACGGTCGCCCATCCTTCGTATTGACGGATAATGATCTCGCCATTGCCGCTGGGCACATAGGAAATAAAAGGGAAAAGATCGGCCTTGTCTATTTTACGTTCCCTGATCGTGTTGTTGCACTGTGCTAAGATTACCCCTTTGGCCTGCAGATCTTTCAAAGCCTGTTCGTAAGCACCGTTTTTCATAAATACGGCTACGCCATCACCAAAAGCGACCAGTTCGACATGCAGTTTTCCTTTCAGCCGTGGATCTTCAATCGCGTTGTCGATATTACGCAGCGTCCCTTTGATCCTTTTCTCATCATTAGAGTTAAGGATGTATAAAGCATTATAATGTTTAAGTTTAGCTTCGGCACCGGTAAAGGTGGCCGGATCTGTTTGTTGCGCTGTGGCAGGTTTTACAAAAGCGATCAGCGCGAATGCTGCGAGTAGGAAAGCGTACTTTTTCATGTTTTCTATTTGTTTATGATTTTTTACTGGTTAATTCTTTTTGTGCGTCTTTGATGGGTTTAAAAGGACCGAGTTTGTGCTGCTTTTCGCTGAAGCCATCGGCATAAGGGCCAAACGGAAAATCGAGAGGTTTTTTCTTCAGGTCGGTCCAATCCCTGTGCTGGTCTTTATGCGGCCGGGGTTGTGTATTGATAAAGGCAGATACGTTCCAGGCTTCTTCATCTGTTAGTTGCGGGCTTTGATAGGTTGCTCCGAAAGGCATGTTGTTTTTGACAAATCCGGCAAGGTTGGTTAAGCGGTACATCCCGGCACCATCATTATAACTATGCTTCCCCCATAGTGGCGGGTTGGCATAGGTCTTTTTATCTGCGTTCAAAAGGCCTTCACCATTGGAGCCGTGGCAGCTCTGGCATTTCATTACAAATACCTCTTTACCTTTTGCAGGGTCGGCCGCATGATCCATGAAAGCAATTTTTTCAGTTGCACTGCCAAATAGCTTCTGGCCTTTCTTTACACTCTTGCCGATCCATTTCATATAGGCCAATATGGATTGTACTTCTTTACCTGCGGTATCGGGCACCTTGCCCGCTAAACTGCGTTCAAAGCATTCTGTAATGCGTTCCGAAGCTGGTTCAACCTTGCCGCTTCGGCCGCTCATCTTGGGGTAGCTGCTGATGAACCCGGCATAATCGTTACCGAAAAGTTTCGTACCGCCTGCCAGGTGGCAATTCTGGCAATTCATCCCGTTGGTGATCATGGCTACACTTCCTTTAGGCCCGAAGTATTGGGCGGTATGCGCGATCAGCTCCCGGCCGTACCGAATGGCATCACCTGCTTTGCCTGCCGGAATGGTACTTTCGTCAGGAGCTTTCCAGGCATCAGCCGAAATAGACCGCGGCGTAGTACCGGCGGAGGATTCAGTGGACGGGATAGTAGTACTAACGGGCGCTGTTGCTTCTATTACCGCCGGGCTGTTTGACCCCATGTTTGACAGGGAAACGATGACAATAACCATACAGGCGACCGCGATACAACTGATGTAGATTGTATAACGTGACATTTTAATTATCGTTTTAACGAGCTCTTTTTCTAAATCCGGGTCTTCCATTGTTGCTGTCCTCTTTGATTGATATATCAAAGGTACAGTCAAAATAGCTGCTTGTGATATCGCAAAACGTGATGTTCAATAACCAAAAGTTATGATTGACGATATTAAATACTTGGTAAAAGATAATAAATCAATAAAGCACTAATAACCAAAATGGAGGCTGTCAGGAAAACGGATAATAAAAAAGATGGTTTATAAGCGTGATCCAGCAATTGCTTTTCAGTTGAACGGTAGCGGAAAAATGACAGTAATGCCATAGCGGCACCAATGGCGACCAACAAGATACCGATCTCAGAGGAATACCCTTTGGTTGGTAAAACCACTTTACCGGGTAAAATCAAAGCGAGCTGCCGGATGAACAGGCTGAATTTAACCACCACAAAGCCGAAACCCATTAAAGCAATACTTGTCCTGATCCAGGCTAAAAAAGTCCGTTCATTAGCCAGATGGTCACCGGGGTTGGCAACTGGCTTATCAATGTTATTTTGAGTAGTCATATCCACACTTAAAGTTATACAACCTTCATTATTAAAATTTGTTCCGTCAGGAGACTGGTGCGATACAAGCACTTTGTTCAATAACCTCGAATTGCAACAATTAATTTGATGGGCTACCATGTATATATCTTACGGATTACCGAAATCTAACTCAACGCAGGTTAGAAGCTTTTTATGGCTTTTTAAATTCATAACCAAGCAGTTTGCTTTTGAGGCTTACCTCTATCTGAACCATCTCCTTTTTAAACAAACTTAATCTGGATTCCCCAAGTTTTTCTTCTATGATCTTTTCAGCGGCGCTAACCGCCTCATGAATCTGAGGCATGACTTTTTTACCATTTTCGGCCAGCGAAAAAAGATACTCGTTCCTGCATTCGGGATCTTCCGTAGCAAGCAGGTAACCTATGTCCAGCAGCTCTTTTAGCATTGGCATCAGACTTCTCCGGTCAACTTCCATAAAATCTACAAGTTGCCTTTGTTTCATGCACCCCGCGCTGCCGGAAATAAATAACATTGCCTCAGCCATATATTCTGTGTGCGGTGGCGGAAGGTGTAAAGCAAGCACTTTTACATATAGCTTGCTTAATCTTCTGAGATCTTTAGCAATCATAAATTAATTTTTTATAGTATACGAGCGATCATTTATGAAAATAAACCACAGCATCCGATAATAATCACCCGGCATAATGCGTCAGTAAAGCTGCCTACTGTATACGTGCTCAGGGACTTCGACAGAAGTGATTACTTCTAACGCTCCTGTCGCTTACAGCTAAAGTGCGATGTCAACTAAGTTTGACTGCATCTTAAAAAGTGTTTCATAAAAATGATCCAAATGCGTTTTGTCGACTTGCTTGTTGATCATATGATTTACTTGCTCTATAGCTTCCTGTATCTTGGGTACACTTTCTTTACCCCTGTTGGTCAGATAGATAAAATGAGCCCTCCGGTCCGCTACATTTTGTTCCGTATAAACAAAGCCGTTTTTGGTCATCCCTTCAATGAGCACCGCAATACGCGACTTATCTACCTGAAATAATTCAGCAAGCTCCTTGTGGGTTGGAGTATGCTGCGTGGAGGCCAATAAAAGGATGATCTCTGCGTAATGTTCGAGGCGAAGATCAGGCAGGACTTTAACGATGGCACGGCTGTATAGCCTGCTTAAACGACGCAGGCTTTTCGATAATAAAATTTGCATAATAAATTCTTTTAGACAAACAGATTGAAACTTGACCGGAATGGACAGTTTGTTAAACGCTTATTACTAAAAGAATCAAATACGAAGGGCGAGCCGGAAAGGGAAAGTGGCCGAAAGGTAATGTGGTATCGGGGTAGGTGGCCTTAGTTGCCTTCCTGTCCGGGGAATTAAAAACAAGATCAAAAACACTCCGGCCAGTTGAACAAATAGGCTCTGCATATTTTGATCTTTATTTAAAACAGACTTGTCCGTACGGTGCATCATACTGGATGCCTGAGCGCTGAAATTATCCGGTTTCCTTTTGAAGATAGAATTGTAGCGTACTTGCGACTTATTTGAAACCAAGTGATGGTTAGGTAGCAAAAGAATATGGGTAAGCACGATAAATAAGTACGCCGTAGTCAGCAACAGCACACTCATTTTTTTACGATCTGGTACCCTCATAAACAAATATAAGTAATTTGGTTTATTTAATTTAAATCGCCAGGCCAAACCTGACGGGGTCTATAACTTTGCATTCCTTTCCAGGCAATTGGTTCAAGCGTGCAAGTATTTACTATATAAGTATACCAACAAATAAAATTCAATTGCAACAATAATTTTGCAAAAAAACCTTTATTGTTTTAAGATATTTGCATAGTAATATTAAAAGGTGAAAAAGAAGCAGGCCACATTTCCCAGGAATATCTTAGTGCTCGCGCTTGTGGCCATGTATTTCTTCACATCCTCCACCCACATTTTTTTTATTCCCTGCCTGACCCAAGGTACGCACCACGCGGCGCTTTCCCATAATTCTATCTTTAAAAGAAAGCTGGAATATCGTTCGGCTGCCGGCAACCAGCTGAGTTTTATTCAGCGGCCTGATAAATCGATCTTCGAAGAGCGTAAAGCGGTATCGGATTCCATCAAATCCTTTTTAAGCTTTTTTACTATCCTGCTGTTTTTCCCGCTGGTCTGGAAGTTCAAGCCCAAGTTGGCTACTGATTTGTCCGGCCATCTTTACCCACCAATTCATTCGTATTTATCCCTTTGCGTGATCAGGATCTGATCAATAACACTTCTGCGTTAGTGCCGTACCAGGCCTGTTACGCTATCTACATGCTTTTATTTTAAGGTATTGCCGGTATAAACGGCACTCACCATTTATTTAATTTCTGAAAAATTAATATGCAAAGTTCAAAAAGACAGCTATTTGTCGTCATTTGCCTTTTTATTGCAGGGCATGCTTTCGCACAGCAAACAAATCCGCCGGTCAAATTAAAAGACCTGTTAAACCGGGTCAATGAAAAAGCGCCCTCGCTACTCACGGACTCTGCTGCCATTACGATCAGGCAGGCTCAGGCTGCCGAGACCCGTAGCGCCTGGCTGCCCAACCTTAAACTAAATTACCAGGCGGATATAGGCACCAATAACAATGATGCCGGGCCTTATTTTGGCTTTGGTATCATACCGTCCAATTCACGCGGCGTCAGGACCGAAAGCAACACCAGCGCGGTATTAACCAACCTGGGCATTGCAGCCCTCGACTGGGAGGTTTACAATTTTGGGGCCTACGGTGCCCAGAATAAGGTAGCCAATTCGGATATCAACATAGAACAGAATAAGTTTGCGCAATCCAAATACCAGCTGCAGGCTTATACCATCGGCAGCTACCTGCAATTAATGCGCCTACAGGATCTCCTTTCTATACAAAACAGGAATATCCAGCGTAACCAGGAGATCCGGCGCTCGATCCAGTCGCTGGCCAAGAGCGGTATCAGGCCGGGTGTTGACACGAGTATCGCAGAAGCTGAACTATCAAAAGCACGACTGAACTATATTGAACTCGACAACCAATTAAAAAGGGTGCAACTGCAGCTTTCCGCCATTAGCGGGCTGGCTTATCAAAGCATCGTTCCGGATACTGCAGCAGAGACCAGGATGATCAAGGAATCAGTAACACCGGCCATCATGACCGCCGATACCGCCAACAACCCTTTGATCAACTATTATAAGTCGATCTATCAGGGCAGCCTCGACCGCGAAGAACTGGTGAGGAAACAGTACAATCCCAAGATCTTGCTGGAAGCTGCCGTTTGGGGCCGTGGTTCTAGCATAGATGCCAATGATAATTTCAATAGCCTTTCTACCGGCTGGGGATTCAACCGGAATAATTACCTGGTCGGCGTAGGCATTTCCTATAACCTGTTTGACATCCGGCGCAAACAGCTTAAACTCCGCACCCAAAAAACTGCGACATACTATGCCCGAAAACAATTGGATGAACAAAGAAGTGCGTTATCGCTAAATGTGAATCAGGCGGATGTGGAATTGAATACGGCAAAACAGCGTTTACAAGAGATCCCTAACCAGCTGAAGGCCGCCAATGCGGGTTACCGTCAAAAGCTATCCTTATATAAAAGTGGTTTGACCGATATTATTGAACTGAACGCCGCTTTAAATATTTTATACCGTGCAGAAACGGATTATGTACAAGCCAAATCTGCTTACACCAATGCCTTGTTCCAGAAAGCCGTGACTGGAAACCAGGTCAGTTCAGTTTTAAACCTTTTAAATTAGTTAACTATGTCAATGGTCACATCCGCACTCAAAAGGCCGATCACCGTAGTGGTAATCACCATGAGCCTTTTGATATTTGCAGTGCTTAGTGCAATAAAAATACCAATCGATATTTTCCCGCAGTTAAATCTACCCACGATCTACGTTATCGAGTCGTACGGAGGTATGTCACCCCAGCAAATGGAGGGCTTTTTCTCCACCCGTTTGCAAGACCAGTTCCTGTATGTAAATGGTGTTAAAACCATCACCAGTAAGAACATACAAGGTTTAACGATGCTGAAGCTTAGTTTTTACGAGAACGTAAACATGGCTGAGGCCCAGGCACAGGTTGCGCTGCAGGTGAACCGGGCGATGAAGTTCTTTCCGCCGGGTGCCCTGCCTCCGCAGGTAGTGCGTTATGATGCTTCATCCCTTCCGGTTGGTCAGTTAGTCTTATCCGCTCCCGGCCGCAGCTTAAAGGAAATTTATGATATGGCGGCGACCCGTATCCGCCCAATGTTTGCCTCGGTACCTGGCTTGTCAGCGCCGCCGCCGTTTGGTGCCAACTCGCGCTCGATCACCGTTAGTGTAGACCCCAACAAAATGCGCAGTTATGACCTGACACCCGACCAGGTAGTAGAGGCGCTGGCTAAATTCAACGCTATGTCGCCATCGGGTAACCTCCGTATTAATAACACCATGTTTACCACGACGATCAACTCTTTGGTAAAAAAGTCAGAAGAGTTTGGTGATATTCCCATCAAAACCAAAAACGGGGTTTCCGTCTTGGTGAAAGATGTCGCTCGTGTAGCTGATGCCGCTGACGTGACGGTAGATTATGCGTTGATCAACGGGAAACGCTCAGTATATATCCCGGTTGTTAAAACCGCAGATGCCTCTACATGGTCAGTGGTGCAAAGCCTGAAAAGCAAGATCCCGGAAATGCAAAGCTTACTGCCGGATGATGTGAAGATCTCTTACGAATTTGACCAGTCTATCTTCGTAATCAATGCCGTTAAAAGTTTAATAACTGAAGGCGGTTTAGGTGCCTTACTTACCGGTTTGATGGTATTGCTGTTTCTGCGCGACTGGCGTAGCAGCCTGATCGTAGTGATCACGATCCCGGTGTCGATTTTATTAGGCGTGTTCCTATTGGGCATGTTCGGTCAAACCATCAATATTATGACCTTGAGCGGGCTGGCACTGGCCATCGGTATCCTTGTCGACCAGGCGACGGTAACGATTGAAAACATTCACCAGCATTTGGAAATGGGAAAATCAAAAAAACTGGCTATTTATGATGCCTGTGAAGAGATAGCGTTTCCATTACTCCTGATTCTACTTTGTATTCTGGCGGTATTTGCTCCATCCTTCCTGATGAACGGCGTGCCCAAGGCTATGTTCCTGCCCTTATCGATGTCCATCGGTTTGACGATGATCGTTTCTTATGTTTTGGCACAAACCCTTGTACCGATATTGAGCAACTGGCTGATCAAAGCTGAGCAATATCAGCATTATGTACATGGCGAACATCACGCACATGCAGGCGAATCTTTAAATCAAAAAGAAGAAACACAGGTTAATAAACATCTTAAAGAAGAACAGGATCATCCCGAAAACAACGACTTTTTCGAAAAGGTCAAAATGCGGTTTATGGGGATCATCACCCGCTGGATGCCGAATAAAAAACTGATCGTACCGATCTATATCGTCGCTGTTATCGTGCTGGCGGGTGTCGGTTTTGTAGTCATTGGTAAAGACATGATGCCGAAGCTGAACAACGGGCAATTCCTGATCCGTATTAAAGCGCCCGACGGTACCCGCCTGGAACGTACGGAAGATAAATTCAAAGAGGTGCTGAACATTATCGATAAAACGGTAGACCATCATATCGCTATCAGTTCGGGCTATGTTGGTATAGTACCGAGCAGCTACGGTACCAGTAACCTGTACATCTTTAATACGGGTACGCATGAAGCGGTGCTGCAGGTGAACCTGGATGAACATTACAAAGTAAATATGGATGAACTCAAGGACGCGCTGCGAAAAAACATCTCACATCAGCTACCCGATCTTAGGATCACCTTTGAACCCATCGATATGACCGAAAAGATCATGAGCCAGGGAGCGGCAACGCCTATCGAGATTAGGGTAGCAGGAAAGGATATGACCCAGATCGAGGGTTATGCCAATAAAGCGGTCGCTAAATTAAAACAGATCAGCTACCTGCGCGACGTGCAAATTGTACAGCCTTTAAGGATACCGGTAGTAGCCATTACGCTTGACCGTCAAAAGGTGTCTCAATTCGGGTTGAACGTAACCGACATCGCACGTTCGGTTACCGCCAGCACTTCGTCAAGCCGCTTTACGGAGAAGAACCAATGGCTGGATGAAAAAGCGGCTTATACCTACCAGGTACAGGTACAGATCCCTGAGTATGTGATGAACACGATGGACGAACTAAAAGAGATCCCGCTATTGAAAGGGCAAAGCACCCCAACACTGGCCGACGTCGCCGATTTCAAAGTGATCTATTCACCGGGTGAATATGACCGTTCAGGTCCCCGCCGTTTTTTAACGGTGAGCGCCAATATTTATAAAAAGGATCTGGGCACCGCAACTGCCGATGTACAAAAGGCGATGACCTCCCTTGGCGCGCCACCAAAGGGATTGGTCGCAGAGTTAAAAGGAATGTCCAGCTTGTTGACCGAAACCATGAGCAGTTTGCAAAGTGGTTTAGCCTTCGCAGTATTAGTAATCTTCCTGTTGCTGGCAGCCAATTACCAGTCATTCAAGCTTTCATTAACGGTACTTTCTACGGTTCCGGCGGTAATATTAGGTTCACTGACCGCTTTATTGCTGACAGGTTCTACGCTTAACCTGCAATCCTACATGGGGATGATCATGTCTACCGGAGTATCGGTAGCGAACGCGATCCTTATCGTAACGAATGGTGAAAAATTGCGCCTGGAATTCAGGGATGCTACCCGGGCCTCGATCACCAGCGCGGCGATCCGGTTGCGCCCGATATTAATGACGAGCTTCGCCATGATGGCGGGTATGGTGCCTATGGCTTCCGGCATGGGCGAAGCAGGTGAACAGACTGCGCCACTTGGGCGGGCCGTAATCGGCGGTTTATTTGCTTCAACACTTGCCGCCCTGTTTATTCTACCATTGGTATTTGCCTGGGTACAGGACAAGACCACTTATGAATCACCGTCATTAATGCCGGAAGAGACTACTGCTATTCAAACTTCAACGATATAAACACATGAAAACGAAAATAATCATTTTAGGCGCGGCAGCCTGCTTTTTAGCAGCCTGTTCCGGTAACGAAAAGCCGGTAGACCTGACCGATGCGAAAGCAAGCGGGAACAAGAAATATGAGACCGGTACGATAACCGAAAAAGCTTTATCCAGCTATGCCAGGTTACCCGGACAGTTAAACGCCTTCAACGAGGTAAACCTGTTCCCCAAAGCTAACGGATTTGTTAAACAAATCTTTGTTGACCGGGGCTCCCAAGTTACTAAAGGGCAATTATTGATCACGCTGGAAGCGCCCGAAATGGAATCACAATTACAGGCGGCCAATTCGCGCTATTTGCAGGCGCAGGAAACTGCCAATGCCAGCAAGGAAAAGTATAACCGTTTAAAACAGGCCGCTGCTGAACCCGGTTCGGTATCGCCGCTTGACCTTGACAATGCCGTATCCAGAATGAAATCAGATATGGCCATAGCCAATGCAGAGCGATCTAATATGCAATCGGTTAGCACGATGCAGGGTTATCTGAAAATTTATGCACCATTTGACGGCACCATCGTGCAGCGGAATGTTTCGCCGGGCGCGTTGGTTGCGCCTGGCAAAGGCACCGACCAGCCCATGCTGGTGCTACAGGATACCCGCAAACTGCGTTTAGAAGTTGCCATCCCTGAGGATTATGTAGATAAAGTGGATCTGAAGCAAGCGGTTACTTTCACCTTCAATGCAATGCCGGGCACCGAGCACACCGCAAAGATCAGCCGTTCAGCTAATGCATTGGGCAATATGCGTTCCGAAGCAATAGAGATCGACGTTATCAATAAAAGCGGACAACTTAAACCGGGGATGTATGCGGAGGTAAAGATCCCGATGCTTTCCGGTGCCAAGTCTTTGCTGGTACCTAATACCGCAATCGTTCGCTCCACCGAGCGGGAATATGTGATCACGGTAAGAAACGGTAAGGCGAAACTGGTCGATATCAAAGAAGGACTTGCTGGAAAAGATTCTACAGAAGTTTTCGGTGCTTTGGTTCCCTCAGACCGTATCGTTACCAAAGCTGGCGACGATGTTAAAGACGGTACAGTTATCAACTAAATTCTGAACCGGCATGGCCAAGTTCGGGATCATGCCGGTTTTTTTTTAATCGGAATAATGCGATAGTGCCCCTTGCCGATAATTACCGCTAACTGGCACAAAATCCACATGGTAATAATATTATACATCAGATGATCGTGGGTTACATTAGGAAATATCTGCAATTTGATACGGATGGCATATCGCCTAAAGAGGTGGCTACGCTTAAACAAACGTATGAATTACTCAATTATAAGTATAAAACGCAGTTTCTTGACTACAAGGAAACCAGGAATTTAAATTTTATATATCTGGCTATGCAAGCCAACCTGACCGGTATGCTGATGGTCCAAAAACAGTTCAGGAGATGCTTTTTAATATTTACAAAAAGCCAAAGTAGGGCATCGAAAATGAACTGGAATGACAGGCAAGGAAGCGATAGCAGCTACCAGGTCCGCGCATATGCTATATTGAGGAAAGATTACGGTAAAGTTTTTATTCGTCGGAAATCATTGATCGATAAGATCATCAATATTTTCGTGGTCGCATCAATCAATTTTAAAATGGACAAAGCTTTCACCAATAAATTTTATGTGGTTGCAGAAGGCAAGGGATGTGCTGATGACGCGATAGACCAGCACTTCAGAGACTTGGTTAAAAAATTTAGCCAGAAAGATTTTTATATAAATATCATTAACCGTACGCTGATGATCGAATATTCGAATGGTCTGGATGCGCAAAAAACAGCTATGATGGCGGAACTTGCGTGCGCAATGTCCACGCTGTAATTTCCGGTGAATGGTTAGGTGATCAAAATAATGAACCAAACAGAACTTATGCAGTTTTTATTTTCACAAACGCTTCTCCGGATGAGCAAATCATACATAATTTGATCATTGTTGAACTACCTGAAATGTATCCACTCAGATCTTGACATTGCGGTATTGGTCGTCCTTTTTTTCAATAAATATAAGATGACCCAAAAAGAAATGGCTGATCTCCCCCATGTAGATGCGTCGCGTTTATCTGGCCTTCTTTTCGACTTGGTCCAGAACTGGCTTATGATGAATTTTTTGCCGACAAAACGGAAAAGATCGTTTGCCTTTGGGGTAACCAATATAATCACGCTTATTTCCTCAAGGTTTAATTTTTACATTATTCGGAACCTGACCTGGTTCTTTTGTTCCCACACAAAAAGATTGCCGGTTGCGCTTAGTTGCACCGCTTTCACATAGCCGCCGGTTCCGATCATCCTTGGTGTTTTTTGAGGGAACGCGATCACATTCAGCGTATCACCTGTTTGGTATGTTATCAGCGGGTTCGCTCCACCTCCGGCAATACTGCATGTTCTTCCCCTGGCCAGGTAGGTTTCCGGCTCTCCGGGAGTTGCATAATAAATATTCCCCTTCCGTTGCCATACCGTCTGCACCGCGCTCGTCGGGCTGATCCGCAGGCCCCCGCCATCCATCGGGCAGCCGTTCAGTTTCCAGGTGTCCATGCCCATCTTTTGCGCTGCCGCAAAGGTTTGCCCCATGTTTGAAGAGCGGGTTACATAAAGGTCACGCGAACCGTTCAGCCAGTTTCGGAACATGATAGCTACCGAAGAACCCTGTACTGCTATACTGGGCTTACAGCACTCACAAACATGCTGGTCGGGTGATTGATATACCATCGCATTTTTAGACCAGTGAATCGCTTTACCCGATAGAGAAGAAAAATAGATCTTGTTCTGCTTTCCGGTTCGTATGTCGAGCCAGGCCGCGTAAAAATGGTCCTGGTCGTCAGTCGCAATGTTCATCAATCCCTCGGGGGCTGACCCCGGCTGATCGTTGATGACGCCCATACTTTTCCATTTGCCGGTAGCATGAGCAAGACGATACCAGTAGATATTGCCGGATTTATCCATTGCAGTGATCACCGAAAAGTTTTTTGAGCTGGTTAGTTGCGGGCCCCTTGCCATACCCAGGTGCATTAAGGGTAATTTGGCAACGAGTGCGGGCTTGCTGAAAGATGCATCATGATCGGTTGAAACAGCACAAAATATCTGGTCGGCAGATCCGAACACCACCCTGATAATCCCTTTATTATCCATGCTGACTTGTGGCTGCTGTCCCTGTCCGATTAAACTCTGGTCGTCTGACAGGGCACTTAATGTTAGAACCATTATAAATGATAGTACAAAAAAACTTATTCTTCTCATTTTACCAATATATAAATTTTGGAAAGTTAAGCCATTAACAACGCCAACTGAACTGACTTATTCATTTGAATTACGACGATAAAGGTAGCCGACTTGATCAGTTTACCGCTAATGGATAACCTTTAGCGATCCAATTGGTTTGCAGGTTGACCGGAAGGTTTAACAATTTAATATGGGTAAATCCCATTTTCTTCAATTCCTGGAAAGCAGGCCTGATGTTAGGGCATTTGGTAAAAGGGCAACACCCGCAATAGATGACGATGTCCGCGTTTTTAGGCAGAGTCGTTACCATTGCTTTCAGTGCTTTTAAATTTTCTGTTTTATCCGCAGCACCAATATGTTTTGCCCCTTTAATGTCTTCGACTGCGCCTATGTTGAGAATCAGCGGCAGTTTAGCCGGGTTTTCTTTGATGTTCGCAGCAAGTAAAGCAGGTTCCATGAGTTCATGTTCTGTCCAGGGATAGTTATTAAGGGCAGAAGGTACAGCTACCGGGGATGTCTGCGCCTTTGCCGATGAAAACCATAGGCCGCCAATTAACAGGCAGCAAATGGTTAAGCGTATTTTATTGCTCATTTTGTTCAAATCATGATGACCTTTATTATAAAGATCACATTTTTATGTATGAAGGTAATAAAAAAGCACACTGGGATGATGTTTATTCCAATAAAACTTCGGATCAGGTAAGCTGGACGCAGGCGGTTCCTCAAACATCCCTGGATTTTATCTACGGGTTCTTGTTCTCTAAAAGTTCCAGTATCATTGATATCGGCGACGGTGACAGCAACCTGGTGGATTTTCTTATACAATAGGGCTTTCAGGATATTACCGTGTTGGATATTTCTGAAGCGGCAATCAACAAAGCAAAAAACAGGCTTGACGAACGAAGTGAATTGGTCAAATGGGTGGTTTGCGATATTACTGGGTTCAAAACCGACAGGCATTTTGACCTATGGCTTGACCGGGCGGCCTTTCATTTCCTGACCGAGGAAAGCCAGATAACCGCCTACTTAAAAATTGCAGGCGATGCGATCAATCGCTATATGGTTATAGGTACATTCTCAGAGAATGGCCCCGAAAAATGCAGTGGCCTGCCTATTAAACAATATACAGAAAATCAATTGAACTCCCAGCTTCAAAAAGGTTTTAAAAAGATCAGGTGTATCCATGAAGATCATATCACCCCCTTTCAAACCAAACAAAACTTCCTGTTCTGTAGCTTTAAAAAGCAAGCATCAACTAATGCTTTAAATCACCGTTATCAGCGCATCGTTATCTGGATTCTTTAACCAACCGATAGGTGCTAAATTGTGTCCGAGGCCTTTTAGAGTTGCTTCAAATGTCGCAACACCTTCTTTCGCAACGGCTACCAGCAGGCCGCCACTTGTTTGCGGGTCGGACAGGATATATTTCTGTTCTTCGGTAATCGGCCCGATCTTATGTCCGTAGCTGTTCCAGTTGCGCCCGGTACCTCCGGGATAGCATTTTTGTTCTAAATACCCGTTTAGCGATGGGATCACAGGCACTTTGTCATATTCAATAACGGCCGATAAACCGCTCCCCTCGCACATTTCTGAGAGGTGTCCAAATAATCCAAACCCGGTTACGTCTGTCATGGCTTTTACATCAGCCATCTGCCCGAACACTTCGCCCAGCTTATTTAACGTGGTCATACTTTTTAAAGCAATGGCCGCATCTTCCGGTAACAATACACCTTTTTTTTGAGCGGTGGACAAGATACCCACGCCTAAAGCTTTGGTGAGATATAAACGGCAACCGGCGGTCGCGGTCGAATTTTGTTTAAGATGCCGGATATTGACCATACCATTCACTGCCAAACCAAATACCGGCTCGGGGCAATCAATACTATGGCCCCCGGCCAGCGTGATACCTGCTTCGGCGCAAATGGCCCGTGAACCCTCCAGTACTTTTTGGGCGACTTCGGGGGGTAATTTATCAATCGGCCAGCCTAAAATAGCGATAGCCAATACAGGCTTACCACCCATCGCGTAAACGTCACTGATGGCATTAGCCGAGGCTATACGCCCAAAATCATAGGCATCATCCACTATCGGCATGAAAAAGTCGGTCGTAGAGATCAGGGCGGTGCCGTTACCCAAGTCTAAAACCGCCGCGTCATCGCGTTTATCATTGCCTACTAATAGCTTTTTATTCGGAATTGCAGGTATCGGGCTGTGCAGTATCTTATCGAGAACAGCCGGGCTGATCTTACAGCCGCAACCCGAGCCGTGGGAGTATTGGGTTAGTTTTATTGTTTGATCCATTAGTAAATAACAGTATTGGCGGTAAAATTTAATAGGTGACGGGCTTGGGTTGCGATGTCGGTATCGTTTAGCTCCAGTGAAAACACCTGTGCGGCATTTCGCTTACTTAAACCTGTCCGGTATGTTTTATCATAATAGACCAAAACGATCTTTACGAAATCCCTCATTCGCCCCTCCATGATGGCTTCAATAGCATATTTGGTTTGTTCAGGCCCAAGCCTTTTACGGATGCGTTCCGTAGATTCCATCAAGAAATGCTTATCTAAAGAACCGTATTCAGCGGCTAATGCGTTAACGCGTTGCTGTAACGCTACCTTAATATCTATCATCGCTGCATTCCGCATCTGGTGCCAGAAGGTGTTAGGTATGGAACGTTTGCCGATGGTCAGGCTTTCATCTTCCACCCATACCTTTTTTTGCCGCCCTGTGTTTTTTAACTGTTCAGCCAGGTTATTCTCAAACTGTTCCTGGGTGGGTTGTACCATTTTATTCATACTGCCGTAAGATGAGCCCTGGTGCTGGGCCAGGTCTTCCAGATCAATGACCTGCTCCCTCATTTTTTTAAGTTGCTGTAATATGCGCGTTTTGCCCGAACCGGTCATCCCGCCCAGTATCTGAAGCTTATATGGGTGCTCGAACTGCTGATGTACCCACCCCCGGTATTTTTTATAGCCCCCTTGTATGACATACACCTCAAAGCCATAAAGGTCAAGCGCCCAGGCCATCGCCCCGCTGCGCATCCCGCCGCGCCAGCAATGAACACCTATTCTTTTGTCAGGTGCAATGATCAAAGCTTCTTTAATGAACCCGGACCATTTGGAGCCAGTCAGGTCAAATCCTAACAGGATCGCTTCCTCGCGGCCGACCTGTTTATAAGTCGTTCCGACCTTTACCCTTTCTTCGTTACTGAACAAAGGGAGGTTAAACGCACCGGGCACATGGCCATGTTCGTGTTCCGCAGGTGTGCGCACATCTATTAGCGCAATTTTGTCTTTGAGCTCCAGGAATTTATTGATCGTTATCTGTTTGACCATGACGCTGTAAATATACATTACTATTTACTTCCGCCTATTCTGATAACCAATAAACGCAATCCATTAAATACCACGATCTGCGTTAATCCTTCATGCCTAAAAATGCTGGGCCGATTACGTTTACTTAGCAAGGGAAGACTACGAACTGCGCGGTTTGATGACTAGCGGGTGTTATTTCTATTTACCGTCTTAAACTCGGTAAACAGTATCTGTTAGAATTTAGTATTTGTTACAAGTTCATTGTACCGTCTAAATTTAAGCAAACGGTAACTATTTGTTTTTTTACTGTTTAAGAACTATCTCGAATATGCCGCCAACTTAAAAATAAATCAGGACGGAACAAGACCCTTTCAATGATAGTACTGAATTGCCCATAGAGGATGATCTCTATAAAAACATAGCTGTGCTGAATGGAATTAACTAGGTAAGCGATGATATCGGAACTGTTTTTTTACAAAACGTCAATATTTAAACTCATTTACCTAAATAAATATATACCTAATAATAATGTAGTTAACTATTTTATAGCCTTGAGGGGAAAATCTCGAACTCTTTATAGGTGATTTGACGCGTTTAGCTGGTTAATTTGATCTTTTAAAAACCCCAAGGGAAAGTCCACAGCAAATGGGTTAGCAATAATTTAACTTGCTTTCACAGTATTAATCCACAGGAAAATTAGAAATATCCAATATGGGCGATTATCCACATCAGAATAAAAGACCCATTAGCAACGAAAAAGTAATTAAGATTTTAAAGGAAAATGGAATAACGGCTACTGAAGAACAGGCAAAGGAAATATTGAACTTCTTGTATTTACTTGCCGACCTTGCAATTAAAAAATATTTTAACGAAAAATAATGATGTCAATTAACATCGAACTCTTTTATAAGAGTTATACATTGCTCATTTCTAATCAGTTAAATCCCTAATCCATCAGAGTTTATATTATCTTCCCCTAAGGATAACCTTAGGGGAATCGAACTAAAAATGTGCGTTTAAACGCAATCATGGCGCTTTTTAATTAACTCAAAAAAGCAAAAACCCTCTTTACGCTTTGTAAAGAGGGTTGGTAGCCCGTAGGGGAATAATCTCGAACCAATTTATTAGGGATTTGAAGCGATTAACGGGTTAATCAGCTTACTAAAATCATTTTCTAATGGGGAAAATCTTCCCTTTCAAAACATTTCAAACCCGACATTTTTTAAAAGATTGTGAATATATTTCTTTGAATAAGCAACGATCTGTTCTAAAGATATTTGTTTATAAAATTACATTCTCATCCCGCCCATACTCATCTGTTCTCCGCCGTTCTTAAAATAGGCTTCGCTATTCAATAGGTAGGCGCCGTTAGTAACTACAATATCACCCGGACTTAAGCCGGAGTAGACCGTTATATAGTTTTGATTTCCATCTCCTGTTTTAACAGACCTCGGAGAGAAGCTGCCGTCATTGTTTTTAACCCATACCTTTGCTCCCTTTCCGTCAAGCAAAACGGATGAAGCAGGAACAGCTAATGCATATTTATTTTCTGAAGAAATGGAAATATACGCCAGCATACCTGGCCGGATCAGCCCCTGGGGGTTAGGGACACTTACTCTGATCAACGCGACCTTGGAAGCATCGGATAGCTCCGGGTTGATAAACTCTACTTTACCGTTAACCTGTTGCCCTCCTAAATCAGGTAACGAAATGCTAACCGCATCTTTTTCTTTATAGTTACCTACTTCATTAGCGTAAAGCTGCGCTTCGATCCACAAACTATTTAGCGCCTGGGTTTTCATGACAGACATTCCTTCTGTAACATAATCACCCTCATGTACCATAATGTCGCTTACCGTGCCGCTTACCTTGCTGGTTATCTGAACAGTTGCCGACGTTTTACCGGATGAGCTCAGCGTTTTGATCTGCGATCTTGTCAAACCCCATAAGGTTAGTTTATTCTCCGCTGCGGCAATCAACGACGCATAATCCACATCCGGGTTATTGAGCTGTTTTTGCTGCTGTCGGGCCAGTAAATATTCTTTCTCAGCTTCCAGCAGGTCCTCACTATAAATAGTAAAGATCGCCTGACCGGCAAAGATTTTTTCGCCGGTGGTTCGTACAAATAATTGTTGTAAGCGCCCGGCTATGCGGGCACTGATCACTTCTGCTTTATTTTCATCAGTAGTAACGGTGCCGGTCAGTGTTTTTTGATTGCCGATATTTTCTTCCCTTACTGTATATGTCCGAATACCAGCTAATGCTATCTGTGCCTTAGTTAGCGTAATGCTGTTCATATTCATATTATCCATACTTCCGGCACTTTCTACTTTGATCAGCTTCATGCTGCAGATCGGGCAATCACCGGGATGCTCTTCGTGGATCTGCGGGTGCATGGAGCAGGTATAGTACGACTTACTTTTCACAATACTTACCGGAGCAGTTTTAGGCTCCGCTTTTTGTTTACAGGTAGTAAATATGGACATCGCTGCAATACCGAGCAAGATATATTGGATTCGATTATTTTTCATTGTTATTGACTTTAATGAAGCTTTCGCTATCTGTTAAGTACTGGGCATCTGCAGCAATATTATCCGCAGCCGATAGCCCTTTTTTTATTTCGATCTCCCCGTTACTCCTCATTCCGGTAGTAACCTCATGTGCCCTGTAAATATTGCCGTCGTTCAGCCAAACCAATTTGGTCTGACCGAGATCGATCACGGCAGACCTTGGAACCCATAAACCCCTGATTCCCCCGGTTTGAATGTCGGCTTTAACCAGGCTGTTTACTTTTAAGTGGTGGTCCATATTATCCATATACACCCGGATACTGGTTGTTTTGTCCCCGTTTTCAAGCGTGGGTTCAATAAAATTTACTTTGCCGCTAATACTGACATTGGGCTGATCAGGCACAGTTGCTGTTACCGGCTGGTTGACTTTTAAAGCGGCCAGATCTGCATGGTTAATTTTAATGATCGCCCATAACCTGTGCGGGTCGACCACATTAAATATATTCTGTCCTTTTTCGACATACATGCCTTCCCTGATACTGAGCGGAAGGTTATCGCTATAAGATGGCTGTTCATCCTTAAGTTCAGGGCCTGGCATTTGGATATGGGGCATATCATGCACGTGCCCTTCATAGGGACTGAAAACCGGTAGGCTGTAGAAAAGCTTACCCGTTTGGATCACCTTGTTAACCTGTCTATCGGTCATGCCCAGCAACAACAATTTTTGTTTTGCGGCATTGATTAAACCTGTTTCCTGTGGCGAGTTTTTAATTAAATAACTCAAATCCTGTTGTGCAGTAACCATATCAGGGCTATAAATATCAAAAACCCGTTGCCCCTGGTGTATCTCCTGGAAAGCATATTTGATGTAGAGTTTTTCTATGCGTCCCGAGTAGCGAGCTGCGATATTATTAAATGTGCGTGTGTCAAAATCAAGATAACCCTGCGCGGAAATTTGCGTGGCTATAGTTTTTTGTTCGGGATGAATTGACTTAATACCTGATATGACAGAAGAATTGGCTGGTTGCAAAACCGTATTAAGGCTTATCCCTGAACTTTTACTGGCAGCGCCAGATTTCTTTACCAGTGTCATGCCGCATATCGGGCAATTACCGGCGTGGTCCTCCATGATCTGGGGATGCATAGGGCAGGTAAATTTAACGGCCATTTTTTCATCGGCCACAGGCATGGTTTTTACTTTTTTATCAGAACAGGCACTGCTTAACATTGCCGTTAATAAGATGCAGCCGAATACTATTTTAATATTTTTCATTTTCCCTTTCGTAAGCAACTTGTAATCGTAATAGTTCCTGTAAGCGGTCAAGTGCTTCCATTCGTGCCATTTGCAGATCCTTAATACCATTCAGCACCGATGGAAGATCCCCCGTATTTTGCTCGTATGATAGCAGGGCAGTCTTGTAGCTGTTCTGTTGAGCGGGAATGATATTTTGCCGGTAATTAATCAGTAACCTTTTCCTGCTGCTGATATCCGCTTTTAAGGCGGCGATCTGCCCTTCAGCCTGGTTTAAAACATCCGCCTTCTTTTGTGCTAACGCTTCCTGTTCATAACGGATACCTTTTAGGTTCGCTTTGTATCCTTTAGAGGCCCATGGCACGATAGGTATGGTGATGACTCCCATTAGGGTATATTGACTTGGTGTATTATTGAACCCTATCATGTGGCCGGCCTGAATGCCGAAGTCTGGTTTCCGCTTGCTATATTCTGCTTTGGCATTAAGCTGCTGCAATTCAATGCTGCGGCTGATCCCTCTGATATCACTGCGGAATGTGGCCAATGATGAAGTATCAGTTAACGAAGTTTCATAATCTCTGATTACCACGTTGGTATCTACCGAAAATGCCTCCCGCTTATCTCTGTTCATTAATGTATTGAGCATGATGTTTTTTTGCTGTATTTCATTGTTCAGCAATTCCCCTGTATTATCTAATTGGTACAGGTCAGCTTTAGCTTTGTAAATATTGCTTAGTTTTTCCTTTCCGTAGGTCAGCTTGATATTGGCGTCTTTAATCATATATTCCAATAGCCCCTGTGTGCTTTTCAGCAAAGCCAGCTTTTTTTCCAGCACTACCCGGTCAAAATAGGCTGACCGAGCCTGCGCGAAAAGCTGGTTTTTCAGGTAATTTTTATCTTCCGCCGTTACTTTGGATACCCCTTTCAGATAGTTTTCTTTAGCCCGGAGTTTGACGGGATTGGTAAATGTTTGCTCACCATAGATCATGAACCACCCGGCATAAGGTTTTGGCTGGTAGTTGACCTGGTATTGGCCCGCGCTGATCTTAGGTGCCTCCAGGCTTCTTGCGCCCTCTACGTATGCATCTTCTGCACTTATCTTGCCATCAAAAGAAAGCAACGAGGGGTTCAGGTCAATTCGAGCCATTACGCTGTCTATCGGTAAATACTGTACCTGTGCTTTTGCGGTTAGGCCGGCGAAGCAAAGCAGTGTTAAGTATATTGTTTCTTTAGTTTTCATTTAATTAATGGTTTACTTCTAATACTTCCAGTTTACCGAGTTTCTTTAACTCGTATTCCTTAACCATCAGGAAGATGAGCGGCGTTACTAAAAGAATATGTGTCGAAGAGGTTAAAACCCCGCCTATCATAGGCAGCACAATGGGCAGCATGACATCGCTGCCTGTTCCTGTTGCCCATAATACAGGTACTAATCCAAACAGGGCCACACAAACGGTCATCAATTTGGGCCGCAAACGTTTTACCGCGCCGTTCATTACATAAATTCGCAAGTCTTCTTTGGTAATGGCTTCCTTAGAATTGCCTTTTAAAGCTACCAGTTGCTGCATCGCATCGTTCAGGTAAATAACCATAACAATACCCGTTTCTACCGCTATGCCAAACAGCGCAATAAACCCTACAGCTACCGCCACTGATAAGTGCACTCCAAAGAAATACACCATATAAGCCCCGCCGATGAGGGCAAAGGGAATGGAGATCAGGCTAAAAAACGCTTCCCGGATAGAATGAAAAGCAAAATATAAGCAAGCAAATATGATCAGCAGCACAATAGGGAGGATCACTTTCAAGGTGTGTTCCGCCCTGATCAGGTTTTCATACTGGCCGCTCCATTCCATATAATAGCCTTTTGGCAAGCTTTTTACCATCGTATTCAACCTTTCCTGTGCATCCTTTACCGTGCTACCGAGGTCACGGTCACGGACATTAAATAACACCGCGCCACGTAACAGCGCGTTTTCCGATTGGATCATCGAAGGCCCGTCGCTGATCGTGATATCGGCAACGGATGATAAGGGGATAGGCCCGTAACCGGGGGTTTGCACCAGTGTGCGTTTGATCGCATCAAGGTTGCTGCGGTAGTCCTGTGCCAGGCGCAGGTTCACACTAAATCTTCTTCGGCCCTCAATTGTCGGTGTCAGGCTCATTCCGCCTAACGCGCTTTCAACCACCTCGTTCACATCATCCACACTTAAACCATAGCGGCCTATCGCATCCTTGTTGATCTGTATATCAAGGTATTTGCCGCCGGTGATGGGGTCAACATAAATGTCCTTGATGCCGTTAATTCCATTTAACGCGGCCTTCATTTTATTTGATAAGGCGTATAGAGTATCGATATTTTGTCCGTAGATCTTTAACCCTACATCGGTACGGATACCGGTTGAAAGCATATTGATGCGGTTGATAATAGGCTGTGTCCAGCCGTTTACCACGCCGGGAATCTGCAATTTGGCGTTTAGTTCATCAATAATGTCTTCTTTTTTGATCCCTTTGCGCCATTCGCTGGTTGGTTTTAACAGGATGATGGTTTCTACCATGCTGATCGGCGAATTGTCTGTAGCCGTATTAGCGCGCCCTGCTTTACCCAGAACGTTTTTTACTTCGGGAATACTTTTGATGATCCTATCCTGCACCTGCAATAGCTGCTTGGCTTCCGTATTGGACACATCGGGCATAGTCACCGGCATAAACAGGATAGTACCTTCATCTAATGGTGGCATAAATTCGCTGCCCAGGCTCATTAAAAGCGGTATGCTGATAATTAACGCGATGACGTTAATCCCTATTGTTGTTTTGCGCCAGGTAACGCACCAGTCGAGTATCGGGCGATATACTCTTTCGAGGGTTCTGGTTAGGGGGTTATGATCGTCTGTCCGCAGTCTCCCTTTCAGGAAAAAGGAGATCAGTACCGGAGCTAAGGTAACGGCAAGGATAGCATCGATAGCGAGGATAAAGGTTTTTGTCCAGGCTAAAGGCCCGAATAGTTTACCTTCCTGGCCTTCCAGTAAAAATACCGGCAGGAAAGAAGCAACGATGATGAGCGTGGAAAAGAACACACCCCGCCCTACCTGCTTGCAGGATGCCTCAATGATCTTAATTCTTTCTGCTGTCGTCATGATCTTCTTTTTCTTGTGTAATGGATAAATTGCGGTGTGAATTCTCTACCATCACGATGCCGTTATCGACGATAACGCCTATAGCCAGCGCGATACCGGTCAATGACATTATATTAGAGGATATGCCAAAGGCATTGAGCAAAATAAAGCTGGCCGCGATGGTAATGGGGATTTGAATAATAATGCTTAATGCACTTTTAAAACTCAATAAGAACAGGAGAACGATGATGGATACGGTGATCATTTCCTCGATTAGTGTATGCCTTACGGAGCCTATGGCGCTTTCGATCAGCTCGCTCCTGTCATAAGCGATCTTGAATTTAACACCTGGCGGAAAGCCTTTTTGAATATCGGCCATCTTGTCTTTAACCGCATGGATCACCTTATCGGCATTCTTCCCGTAACGCATCACCACTATACCGCCAACGGCTTCACCATCTCCGTTCTGGTCAAATATTCCCAGGCGTAGATCTCCGCCCATTTGAACCGTGGCGACATCTTTTACCCTGACCGGTATCGTTTTGATAGTACCGATAGCTATATTTTCTACATCCTGTAAGCTCTTGATATAGCCAAGCCCCCGCACAATGTACCCGGTTCCGTTCATCTCAAACTTCCGGCCGCCTACATCATTGTTATTACTCTTTACCGCTTTAAGCACCTGTGATAGCGAAATATTGTAGTAGTTGAGCTTATGCGGATCGATATTAATCTGGTATTGCTTCTCGAAGCCGCCGAAAGAGGCTACTTCGCTCACCCCGGGTACTGTTTGCAAACCCAATTTCACATACCAATCCTGCAACGCTCGCTGTTCGCCAAGATCAATACCTTTGGCATCTAAAGTGTACCACAAAATGTGGCCCACTCCTGTACCATCCGGCCCCAATGTTGGGATGATACCTTGCGGGAGTAAGCGCTGCGCATAGTTCAACCGTTCCAGCACACGGCTACGTGCCCAGTATACATCTGCCTTATCATCAAAAACCACATATACAAAGCTCATTCCGAACATGGATGTGGCGCGGATAGCTTTTACCTTAGGGATGCCTTGAAGGTTGCTCACCAGCGGATAGGTCACCTGGTCTTCCATGATCTGCGGGCTGCGGCCCTGCCATTCGGTAAATACGATGACCTGGTTCTCCGACAGGTCGGGTATGGCATCGATGGGGTTTTCACGAACGGCGTAAACGCCCCAGGCAAAAAGCCCGATGGAAACCAGCAGTACGAGATACCTGTTTTTTAAGGACAGGCTTATCAATTGATTGATCATCTTAATTGCTTTAATCAGCCCCGCCATTAGCGGGGCTGAAATGAATTACATTTTCATTTTTGCTGCAGGTTTCTTTTCAGCACCCACTTTCTTAACCAGGGTCATACCACATTTTGGGCATTTGCCAGGTTTGTCACTCAATACTTCCGGGTGCATGGTACAAGTATATTGTACTTTGGCCGGTTTTGCTTTTTTGGTTTGGGTGGTGTCGGATACCGGATTGATACCACTGGCTGCAAAAACGGTCGCGGCCGAAAACAGGATGGCAACAGCCATCAGCATTAACTTTTTCATGTTGTTAAAATTTAAAAATGAATAAATAGCATAGGTAAAACCTATACGGGGTTATGAATTAAGATGGATTAAGACGGAAAAGATAGCCGGGTACAGAAAGTACGGACTAAGAAAATACAGATCAGATCCTGTAGGCGCAGTTAAAAGTATAGATCGGTGTAGCAGCACTCCCAGGTGGGGCGTGGCTTTGATAGCCGATTGCTGCTGTTTTTTCCTTTACAGGGACAATGGCATTCCAGTTGCTTAATGTCGGCAGGATCACCGGTGAAAGATCACTTAAAGCGAAAACTGTTGTGTTAACGTGGGTATCCTTTACCTTAAAGGATTTGATATCGTTTTTGCAGCAATTATCCTTATCAGAATGATCTGTCGTAGCGTAAGTAATTTTAACCGAAGCCAGCTTACCGCAGCAATAAAAACGGTTCACCCCGATACCCACACAGGATAACAGGTAAATAGCCGTTAATAAGATAAGCGCGGAGCGTTTCACAATTCGAAGATAATAAAATTATATATTTTGAATGACAACTCTTTATTCTGCTTAACTATTGACTTAGTCGCAATTATTTCAAAAAGCTTACATAAAACTAATAAAAAAATTTAAATAAACCCGGCTGATTATAGAGAGTCAGCCGGGTTTTTAGACGGAAGCAATTACATCTTCATCTTATCATCCATCATGCCTTTTTTCATTGGCATTTTCATCACCTTACCATTCATCATTACGCATTGCCCTTCTTTTAGCATCATGGTTTTTCCATCTTTCATTTTAACGGTACCGTCTGTCATTACCATAGTGCCATTGGTCATAGTCATTGTTTTGGTCATTGGCATACTTTTACCATGCATCATGGTCATCATTTTACCATCCATCATCATCGCAGAGTGGTTCATTTTTTTCATAGACATGTGCGACATCTTATGCATAGAGGTGTCGGCCATTTTGGTTTGTGCCATTGCGCTGTAACTTAAGGTAACAGCAACTAAGGCGATCATAATTCTTTTCATGTTTTTATTGGTTAAATTTTTACTATACACGCACTAATCGAGCCACGTTGGTTGATTATTCTTTTACTTTAAGCATACTGGCATTAATTGCTACCACTACTGTACTAACGGTCATCAATGCTGCCCCGGCTGCCGGGCTTAATACAATGCCGTGGTTATATAATACCCCCGCTGCCAAAGGGAGTGCTACCACATTATAGCCTGTTGCCCATATCAGGTTTTGTATCATCTTACGGTAAGTCGCTTTACCAAACAGGATAAGGCTAACAATATCTTTGGGATTGCTGTTCACCAACACGATCCCCGCCGTTTCTGCTGCTATATCGCTTCCGGAACCTACTGCGATGCCAATATCCGCCTGGGCAAGTGCCGGGGCATCATTCACCCCATCGCCGGTCATCGCCACAAACTCACCTTTACTTTGGAGTTCTTTGATCTTTTCCAATTTTTGATGCGGTAGCACTTCGGCAATAAAACTATCCATACCCAAAGTTTTACTTACACTGGCTGCTACTTTCGTATTATCACCGGTAAGCAGGATAGATTTGATATTTTCAGCCTTTAGCGTTTTAATAGCATCTGCTGATTCGGGACGTATCTCATCTGATAAAGCAATATATCCGGCAAGCTTTTTATCGATCAGTACAAACACCACCGTTTCGGTATCATTGGCAATAAAACCCTCCGGCACAGCTAACTTATTTCCCTTCAAATAACCAGGGCTAACCAACATTAGCTTTTTGCCCTCTACGGTCGCTTCGATGCCCTGGCCGGTGATCGCCTTAAAGTTATCGGCTTGAGGAATCGTTAGTTTTAATTCGTTAACTTTTTGCAGGATGCCGGTGGCAATCGGGTGTTCGGATTTTTGTTCTAAGGCAGAAGCTAAACGGATCAGTTCATCTTCCTTTATCTCCTTATTTAGCGTAACAACTTTAGAGACTTCAAACTTACCTAAAGTTAGCGTTCCAGTCTTATCAAATACGATTGTAGTGATCTTCCTTGCGTTTTCAAACGCCGTCCGGTTTTTGATCAACAGACCATGTTTAGCGGATAGTGCCGTTGACTTAGCCACTACTAATGGGACAGCTAGTCCTAAAGCATGAGGACAGCAAATAACAATTACGGTTACCATCCGTTCCATTGCAAATGCTAAGGTTTGACCGGTTAAATACCAGTACAGAAATGTTCCGATGCCCGTAACAAGTGCGATAACAGTTAGCCATTTAGCTGCTGTGTCCGCTAAAAGCTGCGTTTGAGATTTTGACTTCTGTGCATCATCCACCAGCTTAACTACCTGCGATAAATAAGAGTCTTTAGCCGCATGAGATACCGTAACTTTAAAAGACCCGTTGCCATTGATCGAACCGGCGATCACTTTATCGCCTTTTACCTTCAATACCGGCTTTGATTCACCGGTCAGCATGGATTCGTTCAGGTAACTCTCGCCCTCCAGTATGATCCCATCTGCCGCGACCTTTTCGCCGGGCTTAATCAGGATAATATCGTTCTCCTTTAACGTATCTGTTTTTACATCATGTACCATATCCGGCATCACCATATGGGCTTCGGCTGGCATGAGCTGAACCAATAATTCCAGTTCGTTTGACGCGCCCATCACCGACCGCATTTCTATCCAATGGCCTAACAACATGATCAAAATAAGAGTAGCGAGTTCCCAAAAGAAATCCATCCCTTTTAAGCCGAATACAATCGCTACGCTGTAGCTGTAGGCAACGGTAATGGCAAAGCCGATCAGGAACATCATGCCGGGATTCTTTGCCTTTACTTCATCCACTAATCCCGTTAAAAATGGCCAGCCGCCATAAATAAAAACTACGGAGGATAAAGCAAACAATAGGTAGGAAGACCCGGTAAAAGTCCAGTTCACCCCCATGAAGTGCTGTATCATGGTTGATAACAGCATAATAGGGATGGTGAGTCCCAGCACCACGTAAAAACGCTTTTTAAAATCAGCGATCATCATGGCATGATGGTCGTGCTCCGACATGCCCATGTGCGGGTCATGACCCTTTTGCATTTTACTGTGGTCCATACCTTCCGGCATTTTGCTCATATCCATAGTCTTCAGTTTAGTTGGCTAAATCCATTTCAAGGATCTTTTTCTTTTCCTGGTACTCTTCTGTTGTAATTTCGCCAGCAGCAAACCGCTTTTGCAGCCTATTCAGCGGCGTGTCTTTACGCCTGCGCTGACCCGGAATATCGTATGGTTTTGCGAATATCCAGAAAAGCATGATCATCCAAACGAACCACCATATCAAGTGCATTCCTCCAAAACTCCCGTAGTACATCATAATCTTTAATATCAGTTAAACGATTGAGATTTCTTTACCGCTTTTTCCTTCGCCTTCATTAGCCAATAGCAATGCGCGGCGCAAGCATGCAGCTTGTAATTTTTGTGCGCTGTTCCGAAACTATGTCCCTGCGGATCTAAAATGGCGCATTTGTCTTTATCAATATCTTTTGTATTTAAAACATTCTCCCCGTCGATATTATAATAAGATCCGTTCTTTTTTGCCGTACCTAATTTTCGTCCGTCGGAGCCGATAACATTGCCGGCTTTGTCGATAAAATATAATTCTTTACCGGTATTATCCCTGACCATATTATTTTTATCAATGTAGCCAAGCTTTGTCCCGCCATGATCATGAATTCCACCTTTGCCATTGATGTAAATTTTCTGAGTGGTGTCCTTTTTCGTTTGGCCAACAGCTTTGACAGTAATACCTATTGCAAGCGTTACGATTATTAATAATAAAAGATGCAGTTTTTTCATGATTGAATATTTTGTATAAGTATTTTACATAGCACAAAACTCTACTTAATGAACCTTAAACTCAATGATTATCAACAGGTTAATTAGTGACTGTTGTCACTAATTAACCATAGCAGTACTAAATTAATAGGTTAACGTTAAGCCACCCCCAAGGCCCATGTCGCTATCATAATGAGTGGACAATGAAAAGTATTTGGTGATGATATACCGCAAACCTGCTGTGTACTCCTTGTCGGTGTTGATCATGAGCGTCATGCGCAGCCGCTGCGCTACCGGGATATCTTCCCGTCCCAACTGGAAGCGCAATTTACCATTACCGTCGATCCGCATATCAGCCACAAATAGCATAGGTAGCGTATAAGCTACACCCGCAACCACCGTATGCCGGTTTTCTTTATTACTGACCTGGCCGAAAAGGTTCTTGTAATCGCTGCCAAAAATATTCTTTTCATCAGGGTTAAACTTTTTGTAGTGATAATCGAAGCCCACATAAGGGAACAGCCACTGGTTTCGCCCGATATAACGGCCCACCGTTGTTTCACTTTCATAACCCATCATCGCGTCCGTGCCCAGATGCCACATCGTATTCGCTTTCCAACGGGTACCGCCCAGCATTAATTGTCCGTCAGTACCGTTGCTTTCCAGGCCGACTTTCCCCATCAGGTGGGGCATCTGGTCGTCCCAGAATAACTTTCGTTGCGCCAGTTTCGGATCAGGAACGTCCGGATTGGGTGGGGAGTTTTCATAACTGAACACACGGCCCATACCGCTCATCATATGGTAAAGAATATGGCAGTGAAAGAACCAGTCACCGCCCGGCTCATTGGCGGCGAATTCTATAGTGTCCCTTTCCATTGGCATAATGTCGATCACATTTTTCATCGGCGCGTTCTCACCCTCACCGTTCAGCACCCGGAAGTCATGCCCGTGCAGGTGCATCGGGTGCCTCATCATACTGTTATTATATAAAATAATGCGAAGGTTCTCGCCTTTTTTGATCAGGATCTTGTCCGACTCAGATACCGTTTTATTATCCAGCGTCCAGACGTACCTGTTCATGTTCCCGGTCAGATCAAATTTTAATTCCCTCATCGGGCCTTTAGGTAAAGTAGTTTTATTTGGATCACGGAGCATCGTATAATTAAGGGTGACGATATCAGGATTATCCGCTGCCATATTCATACCTGACATACTTTTATCATTCCCCATCTGCATACCCGGCATATTGCTTTTTTTGTCAGCCGTTTTGGGCTTTTCTTCACCGGTGATTTCCGGGTACATGACCGTATTCATGTCCATGATCTGGTTTTGCATGGCCATGCCGTCCATTTGCACCATATTGCCGTTCATATCCATCATGTCATTCATCATTTTCATCCCGGCGAAGTACTTCAGCTTGGGCATTTTGCCCGCGTAAACCTTTTTCCCCTTACCCAGCCAAAGCGATGCGGATTTGGTGCGGTCCTCCGGGGTGACCAGAAACTCGTAACTTTTGTTTTCCGGGATGGTCACCACCACATCATAAGTTTCGGAAACAGCTATAATCAGCCGGTCCACTTCAACGGGTTCCACATCGTTACCATCCGTCGCTACCACGGTCATTTTACCGCCGGCGTACTTCAGCCAGAAATAAGAAGACGCGCCGCCATTGGCGATCCGCAGCCTCACCTTATCACCTGCCTTAAACTGAGGCTGTTCGTTTTGATTTTCACCATTGATCAGAAACTTATCATAGTAAACGTCGCTTACATCCATTGCATTCATCCGCTTCCATTCATTGCCTACCTTGGTTTTAAAATGCCCGGTTTGGATGGCCTCCAGGTAACTCTGGGTGGTGCCTTTTTTGATGGCGAACCAATCAGTTGCGGCATGGAGACTGCGAGATACCTCTTTGGGGTTCATATTGGTCCAGTCACTTAACACCAGCGGGATGGTCGGTATATCCCATTCCTGCCGTTTATTCATAATAAAAGCGCCGTACATTCCAATCTGCTCCTGTAAGCCCGTGTGGCTATGGTACCAGTGGGTACCATGCTGTTTGATGGGGAATTTATACAGGTGGGTCGCCCCGGGCGGGATCGGCATCTGCGTCATATTGGGAACACCGTCATAACGGTTCGGCAGGAAAAGTCCGTGCCAGTGCAGAGATGTTTCCTCTTTAAGTCTGTTATGTACATAGATCTCTGCCGTATCTCCCTCGGTAAAGGTCAGCGTCGGCATCGGGATGCTTCCGTTAACAGCAATGGCCCGCTTGGGCTTTCCCCCGTAAGTCACTGTCGTGTCGGCGATATACAGATCGTAACGCACAATACGCGGAGGATATTTGGCTGAGACTGTTTTGACAGTTCCCAGGCGGGCTTTCGCTGCCTGCATTTCGGCCGGTCCAGCGGGCATATCCATACCGTCCATTTTCATGCCGGTCATATTTTCTTCCTTTTTTGTGCTGTCAGCCACCGGCATTTCCATGGATTTTGACGGCTCTCTGACCAGTTTCATTCCGCATTTAGGGCAATTGCCCGGTTGCGTGGAATGGATGTCCGGATGCATCGGGCAGGTGTAGGTCCCGGCATGTACTGCCGGTTTTGTTCCTATTGCCATGCCATCCGTTTTCGCATTCTTCTCCTTTATGGGCATATTCATTCCAATAGCTTTTTTAACAGCAGCTTTCGGTTTTTCTTTGACCAGTTTCATGCCGCATTTGGGGCAGTTGCCCGGTTTCGCAGCATGTATCTCGGGGTGCATCGGGCAAGTATAGGTAATGGGTTGCTGTTTTTGCATCCCGCTCATATTTTGGATATCGTTTTGTGCGAATACTACCTGTCTAAGGCAAAGCAGCACCGCTACGATCAGTATTTTCTTCATCTTTATTTTTTCTTCAGGCTATCCGATGTTTGTTTAACCCAGTTCATTAATAATATTTGTTCCGCCTTGGAAAGGATCGCGTCCCGGTGAAGCAGCGTGTAGGAAGACAAGGGCATGGAACCCTCCTCCAGGCTTTCACCTATCGCCCGCAATTTGCTCCTTTGTTTTCGGGCGCTGTAAGTTCCGAACGCATTAAAATTTAATTCAGCCTTTCCATCCCGCACATGCCGATCCATCAACAGCCGTACCGGCTGTACCCTGGCATACCAGGGGTATGCCGTTTGATTGCTGTGGCAATCATAACAGGATCTTTTCAGGATCAGCCCGACGCCGGCAGGTAGATGATAAACGCCGGAGATATCATGGACAGGCGTATTGCCCGTTTCGTTATGATCACGGGAGATGAACTGTATAGCGGTGAACAAAAGCAGGGCAACACCGGGCAAACGTTTGAACATCCGTTTCATGACTTATTTGATTTCTTCTTTAACAGACCCGCAGGTTGGCATTTTAGTACCCAGATAGGGGTTTTTGATTGCTTTGGTTTCGCTTAGCCAGTCAGCTCCTTTGTTATTGTTATACATGGGGCAATGATCAACGTATAAGGATTCTCCCGCGCCGAATAGTTTAACAAGATCGACCATATCCTGGCTCAGCATCTCGAAATGCTCCCGCTGGTGGGGTAACTTCCCAGCGCTTTCGCCAATATGTTCGGCCATTTCTTTAGCATCCCCTTGAATGTCGGCAAAAGACTTCTTTTGAGTAACAGTCAAGGCGGTTTGATCAAAATTGGCGAAGCCTGCCGCGATTGCTTTTCCTGCGGTGGCAGCGTCGTCGCTATTATCAGCGGCGAGCGCATTCTTTAATTGCAGGTAATTGTCAAGAAGACTTTTTACCGCCGGTTTTGTTTGAGCTGCCTGTTTTCCGGTTGATGAGGCCATTTTAGTAGTGTCAGTTGTGCTTGAAGCAACAGGCTTATTTGAATTATTGCAGGCTGCTATGGTTAATGAAGTTGCAGCAAAGGCAACGACGATGATCAGATTTTTCATGACGTAATTTTTATGGTAACATAGTAGCCCTGCTAAACGAAGTAAAATCATTTAGCAGGGTGTTCATTACTCCCGTTGATTATTTGTTCAGGGTTTCGCTCACTTTGCCGCAGGTAAGCATCTGGTTGCCATAATATGGGTTTTTGATTGAGGCATCAGCAGATAGCCAGTAACTCTTCTTCATCGGGCAGTAGTCGTAGTATACAGCTTGGTCGGTCAGTTTAACGGCCTTAGCCAGCTTGAAAAAATTGGCGGATAAATTGGCAAATCGCTCCCTTTGAAGGGAGATATCCTTGCTTTCAGAAATACGTCTGGCATCGGCTGACAGTTTCTCCTGCAAGGACATAAACGCTTCCATATCAGCTGCCGGTAGTGATTTCATGTCCACTGCGCTCAATAATTTCACAAATTCAGCTGACCCTGCAGCCGCTTCAGGACTTGCGGAAGCAATGAGTGCGTTTTTCACGCTATAATAGGAAGTCAGCAACGGGCTCAATACGGTTGATTTGGCACCTTGAGCGAAAAGTTGTTGAGTAAACGCGGTCGCGATCAGCGCTGCTATTAAAAATATTTTTTTCATGATCTTTAAAATTGATTATTGACATAGTATACTATAAAGCATGGCGTAGCCATTATATATTCAGACTATTCTAATCAGATCAGGAAACTTTGTATGGAAACCCGGATATCCGTGTCAGGAGGCCGTCGCCGCTCATCCGTAACTTTGAGTTGGGGCAAACACATATCACTCACCGGGTTCAAAAAAAAATCAATTGGGTGACTGATAAAGAAAAAGGGTGGTATAACCACGGTGGTATTGCCGGCCGGAATTTGTTTAGCCTGCGAAATAAAGTTATTGACGGCACCTTGGCAGCAGGGGTCATTTGGTGACACCATGGTTTTGTTTGCCGTATGTTGATGAACTGCAGATCCGATGGCGTGCCGGTGCCCGTGATGATCTTTCACCTCACGAAGTTCCCGATGAGCCATATGTAAGGCACAGCTCAACCCGGCGACCGTGTTGAGCAGGAATACAAATAACAATATCAGTGCTTTACCTTTCATTTCCATACAAACTTAAAAATTAGTAATGCGACAGATTTATATAATTCCGTCATATTCTTATATTTTGATAGAAATTGATCAAACCGCTACTCTTGCTATTTTTTGCATGATCGCATGATCGTCGCCAAATTTGCACAGCGCGTCGCAATGCTGCCGCAGGTCCGAAAAGCAGATATATTTCATTTCCATATTACCCTGCCGGATAGATGGTCTGGAAAGCTGCATGAGCACATCTTTCTCCCGCTGATCAGGAACAACGAGATACAGTACTTCCTCCTTATTATTCAGGCTGCAGCTCAGGTCCGTTAAACGCAGGATGCCGGAATAGATACTGGTGCTTTTTTCCACTTCAAAGGCAGCGATCACTTTTGACGTGCCTTTTTGAAACCAAAGTACATCGATCAGTTTGACAGTGTTCAGCACTTCTTTTTCAAGGGAGAGCTGCGGAAAGTCAGCCAGTGAAATAAAGCTGAACTTACTTCCATCCCAGCTTTTGGAACGGTCGTTTGATGCCGCGATGACATCGTAGCCCAGTGCATGCCCAATCTTTAACAGGTGATATTGCATTTCATTATGAAGATGCTCATCTGCCATTTCCGTACGTTTGTCCTTGTGCCGTTTTTCGATGAGTTTTTCAAGCCGGCTACGCTCCGTCTCCGACAGATACTCGTCTTTGCCCAAAAGCAGCTTCTGCGTCCCGATCTCAAAAAGCAGCCCCGCAAAAGCACCGGTATCCAGCGACAACTCATTGCAGTGCTTCCGGTTCATATCCATAATGACCTCCCTGATCTTCAGGTACTCGCTCCAGCTCCCCAATTTCTTTTTATCCTTGAACAAATAATTAAACCCGTTAATGATCGCCGTATTAAAAGGAGGTATCCAGGTAGGGTGCAGAAAATACAGGATACTGGCTACAGCAGGGCCAAGTCCTTTGATCTTCAGTGCATCCAGTTTTTCAATTTCTTTGACCACCTGCTGCTCGTTTTTGGCATGGATGCAGTTTTCAAGGAACTGTCCGAACGCTGTTTTATTCGCCTGGTTCTCATAAATGTCCGGTATTCTCAATTTAGGTTTCCAGTAAAAAGGGTGCGAAGCACCTTCAAAAACCTGTTTCTGTTCCGTAATACAGGAAAGCACAAATTCCAGTGAAGTACCTTTGAAGTCGTTGCCAAAACGGTTGCACTTGATATCGTCGATAACCTGCAGGACACCCCTGCGGATCGAACGAAAGGCCTTTAACCGCTCTTCATTATTAATAAACCAGGTATTATAAACCGATTCCCTGTCGTTTTTGTATTGGCTGATTATAGATTGTAAATGTTCATTCATATGTTATAAATGGGTTGCCGGCATATAACGGACGTCCTAATTTAGATAAGTTAAAACAAACTATATCAATCTGATCAAAATATCACAACCCTTATAATCTGCGGCCGTTTTTTTCTTCACATACAATCGTTCGCTATTCCCGACGCAGATATGTTACCTGGCAGGATATTAATGCAGGCATTCGTTCATCGCTCGGGTATCATTCAGTTATCTGATTTCCAAATGTTATTCTTCAAGAATAAGGGGAATATCGCCCTGGTCCAGCCATTCCTTTACATTATCCTGAATGATTTTAACGATCTGATCTATTTCTGCTTCTGCGAAGGTTTTACCATCATAATGCCAGTCGTGGAAGGCGTCGTCCATAAAACACAGGCTCCCTGCAAAACACATATAGGTGTCCATTTCCATAGGAGCGGGCGGCAGATTTGCATTCATCATCATGTAGAATAGGTGAAATGCACCGGTAATACAGATACCGGTATTCGTTTTAGGTTCTGTTTCAGGAACAATTTTAATTGTTCTTTTTGCACCAAATTGATTTTGAATACCGTAAATAATGTCTTCTTTCATTGCTGTAAGATTTTTATTGTCTGAAAAGTGATCCTTACACAAGTTCAGGTAAGGTTGGTCACGGTTAAAAATGAACGGACACAGTTTTCTAAGCATAAAAGTCTTTATGATAGAAAACCGAACCGCTACCAACTACTTCTTCCTGAAAAATCCATGATAATACTGATTGCCATATAAACAGCTTACGGTTTCCGGTTTGTCTTTTAAAAATTCGTCACAGGCCATTTTAACACCCGGATGGGCATCAAAACCGACCCCGTTAACTGCCTCATCGTAATAGTCCATGAGTATGCAAACTGAACCTTTCGGCATTTTGGGATATACTGCTTCCAGGCAATGAGTTATAACGCTTTTATGCTGGTACCGATCACCCCCAAAACCACAATCAATATGAACGAATGAAATCTGTGCCGGCAGCTGGCCAGGGATCGTATCTTCAAATAACCCTTTATGTAAAACCGGCAATGAAAGTCCTGCATTTTTAAAGTTTTGGATAAGTTGTTCTTCCACACTTCCTTTTATAGTGTATTTTGATTCGAAAGTGTCATAAAGGTGAAGCGTTTTAACGGATTGATGTTGCTCAAGTACTTTTTGGAACAACATGGCGCATTGCCCGGTAAAAGTGCCGAGTTCTATAACGTCGCCCGGGATATCCGCGTCCAGCACATGCTCTAATAAGTGATAATAGTTAATTCGCTGCTCAAGAGTGTTCATGTCAACAATGGTGTCAACAGGGCTTACCGTATAACCTGTTTTCATAAATCTTAGAACTTTATTGGCGAAGGCGATAAGCGATGATTTTCCTTTTAATTTTCCGAAAGGCGGCTGAGTAATAAAATAGTTGCTCATTTAAAATATGGTTAGGATTACTTACTGTTTGATTTGTATGCAAACCAGTACCTTAAAGCTCTTTACCTGATTTCGAAAATGCATATATGCAACAGATCAGGCCGCAATGCTAAACAGCATTGCCTGTCCGGTTGAACATTTCACATGGAAATGGCTAATAAGATAATGGCAAGAAATTTTTAACGATAGGAATGCTCATCGCGCTGGCGATATATGGAAATAGCAATCCAGGCCACAGATTCGCGGCAGTTAAAATCAGATAAGAAGAGTCCTGTTGGAAATGTAAAGTGGGCGGCTTCGAAAATATGGCGGCCCGGTCGATCTGGGCCAGCTGATGACCGGCATAAATATTTCCGGCACATAAAAGAAAAGCTGACGGTCTGGAGGAATAATCGCCACGTGGATCGCGGTCAATTTGTAATCAGCAACCGGATGGTAGTTTTCTTTTACAACATAGCTGCCGTGGTGATAGCAGCAGTCACAATCGCCCTTCCGGCAATCGTCATCTTCGCCTTTTTCATCATGTTCGTGTTCCTCAGTTACAGCATGAATGGCTGCGCTTTTCAATAGGTTTGCGGAAATATAATCTGCCGTGCAATGCAACAGACACGCATAAACACCTGTTGTTAACAACAGGTAAAATGATGTCATAATTATCGCACAGTTTTTTTTCATGTAGCACTTAGCCTAAAGGCTTAAAGATAACCGATATTTATCAAATCATATCAAGCAATTGTATAAAATTAAAAAACAGCTGATCGATAAAAGTTAATGATCAGCTGCTGTGTATGATTTATTGCTTTTTCATCCTGGCTAAAATCGCTTTCATCTCCGCAATCTCTTTCTCCTGGGCTGCAATGATGCCATCTGCAAGCTTGCGTACTTCAGGGTCTTTGATATGGGCATTTTTACTGGTCATGATAGCAATGGAATGGTGCGGGATCATTCCCTTCATATATTGCACGTCGCCAACTAATGTCTGTGTTCTCACACCGACAAGGGAAAGGCAGAATACAGCAATACCCATTATACCGATAACAAGGTTAAGCCTTTTGTTTTTATACATCATGCCCATTGTAGCCAGCATCAGTAAAGCCATCGCCGCCACCATCATCAGGGTCATATAAAAGCGGGTCATGCTGAGGTAAATATGATCCGCTTCATCAACATTCAGAAACATGATCCCGTACATCAGGATGAACGAAATTATCATGGTCAGTGCAAAAGTTTTATAGCTTCCATTATTCATCTTTTCCATATTTAATTAATTTTTAAATTTTATAAATCAGTTAGTTAATAGATCAATGTCAAGCCTCCGCCAAATCCATACTGGTTATCATAGTTGGCAGATAGCGCGAAGTTTCTCCCCAACACGTAAGAAGTGCCGATCTGGTACTCATCGTCGGTATTGTAAGAAACACCAAGCCGCAGCCTCGCGGTAAGAGGAATATCCTGCCTCCCTATCATAAACCTTACGCGGCCTTTGTGGCTTACACGCAAGTCGGTTTGAAAGAACAGGGGCAAAAGGTAGCGTAAACCTACTACGCCTATCTGTTCACCACCCTTGCCCGGCGGGTTGCCTTTTACATCATCGCTGAAATCGCCGCCAATATATGCTGCAAAAAACTGCCGGTGGTCCAGGTAACGCTGAAAACGGGGTTCTACCTCATAGCGGCCATCGTAACTTACCCTGTAATCTATATTACTTTCATAACGTGTATTGCTCAAAAACCAGGAGCCGGAACTACCCTGAGAATGAATTGCCGCGGAGCCCCACAAAAACCAATGGCGGTCGTCGTTGATCAGCGGGTTAGACGGCTGGTATTTATCAACCTCGGGATTGCTTGGCGAATCGGCATATCGTACAACACGAGCCATACCGCCCATCATGTGGTATAGTACGTGGCAATGGAAAAACCAATCGTGCGCGGCATCGGCCTCAAACTCGATCACCTGGGTTTTCATGGGTTCTACGCTTACCGTATGTTTAAGCGGCGAAAAGTCGCCTTGCCCGTTCAGCACCCTAAAGAAATGCCCATGAAGATGCATAGGGTGTTCCATCATGGTGGTATTGTGTATCACAAATCTAACGCGGTCTCCCTTTTTGATAAGTAAACGGTCAGCCTCGGAAAGTACCTGATTATTGATAGACCATACATAACGCAACATATTCCCGGTAAGGTAAAGCTGGTAAGTACGTACCGGGTGACTTTCATCGATAATGGTAGGGTTTTTGGCTTGCAGCATAGCATAAGTGAGTATTTTGCCTTCGCCGCCCATACTCAGCATCATGGACCCGCCATGTTCCATTTTAATACCACGGCCGTCATCCTTCATTCCGTTCATATCCATCCTATCCATATCGCCCATGTCGTCCATCTTCATATCCATTTTATCCATCAGCTTAGCTTTCATGGGCGTTGTGTCTTTTTTCATTTTCATGGCCTTCATGCCGCTCATATCCATATCGCCCATCTCATCCATCTTCATGTCTTTTTTACTCACAGGTTTTATGGGCATGGTATCTTTCTTCATTTTCATGTCGCCCATTCCAATACCATCCATATTCATTTTGTCGCCTTTGTCCATGCCGAGTTTCAGTCCATCATTTTTTACCTTATCAGATGCCACTGCCCCCATTGCCATGCCGTTCATCCCCGCCATCATATTGTTCATACTGTGCATCATTTTAAAATAGGGAATTTTGGGGATATCGGGTGCGCTTGTAGTCTGCCCCGATCCAAAATAAGCCGACACCTTTCCGGAGACATCCTGCGCAGTTGCCCTGAACTCATATTTTCCGCTTTTGGGTATGGTGACCAGTACATCGTAAGTTTCGGCGATACCGATGAGCAGCTTATCAACCACAACCGGCTTTACCTCAAGTCCGTCGGCAGCTACTACCGTCATTTTGCCCCCGGCAAACTGTATCCAAAAATAAGTGGAAGATGACCCGTCGATCAGCCTTAGCCTAACCGTTTCTCCCGGTGTAAATTTGGACAGATCGGCACCTGTTGTGCCATTCACCAAAAAGCGGTCGTATTTTACATCTGAAATATCCATAGCTGGCATCCGCATCCATTCCTGTTTCAGCTTATCGCTGAAGTAGCCCTTTGATGCCGCCTCGCCATAGCTTTGTACCGAGCCCTTTTGTATGGCAAACCAGTCGGTTTGCCGTTTAAGCATCCGTAAAACCTGGCTTGGTTTTTTATCTGTCCAATCCGAGAATAGCAGCACCTGCTCCGGAAATTGGACGGCCTTTTTCTGAGGATGGATCACAATTGAGCCGTAGAGCCCCGATTGTTCTTCAAGCATGGAATGGCTGTGATACCAATACGTCCCGGTTTGTTTGAGCGGAAAAACGAAAACGTGCGAAGTATTGGGCTTAATGGGTACGGTAGTTAAATAAGGTACGCCGTCATACTGGTTCGGGATGAGAATACCGTGCCAGTGCAGTGAAGTTTCAGCACTCATCAGGTTATGCACCGTAATGTAAGCGGTATCCCCTTCGGTAAATTGAAGTTCGGGGCCGGGTATTTGTCCGTTGATGGCCATTGCGTGCGCGGGTTTGTTGGAATAGTTTACGATACTGTCTTTGATATACAGGTCGTAGGTTACCCGCTTACCAGGTGTAATGGTATGGTCATTCAGAGTAGCTGTGGAGCTTTTCATCTGCCCTTGCTGCGCCATAAGGTGCAAACTTGTTAAGATGAAAAGAACGGTAAATATGTTGTTTTTCATGGTAGTCTTTTTAAAGGGACATTTAGATTTTATCAATAGCCTTACGCTGCCGCTGTCCGGAAACCTTGAACTGGCTGGGCGTAAAACCGGTTATGCTTTTGAACTGCGCAGATAAATGAGCGCTGCTGCTGTAACCCATCTTCCAGGCGATCTCGTTCATATTGAGCTCGCCGTATTCCAGCAGCTCTTTGACCTTTTCTATCTTTTGCTGAATAATATACTTCTCAATGGTCGTATCTTCCGATTCCGAGAACATCCGGCTGAGATAAGTGTAATCCTTATGCACCCGGTCGGAAAGGTAATCTGAAAAACTGAGGTGACTGTCCGCAAGGTCACTGTGATGTATTTTTTCAATGATCAGGTCCTTGATACGCTGTACAATGCGGTCCTTTTCATTATCGATCAGTTCAAAGCCAAGCAGCTTCAGGGAGGAAGAAATAGAACTTATCTGAACAGCATCAGGTTCGGGCTGGACAACAGCGCTACCCAGCGTTATCGAAATAATACGGAAACCTGAGTTTTCCAGTTGTTGTTTAACGACCATGATGCAGCGGTCGCAAACCATATTTTTGATATATAGTGTCATGTTTAATTCAAGCTAAAAGAAAATGAAGGCAATAGTTCTTCAGGCCGCAGAATTGCAGCAAAGCTTGAATCAGATCAGAAGGGAGCGGAATTTAATAAATAGTTGCTCTTCGGTAGCGCGCGGCGGTCCCGTCGCATTATGCCACGATACTTTGGCCTGGTAAATACCATGCACCGGTGCCAGCGCATGATAGGGTAAGGGGATTATAGCAACCTGTAAAGCGGTCAGCTGAAGTTCAGCCGATCCGGAAGTATTCTCCTTAACGACGTAATTATCATGCTGATTACAACAACTGCAGTCTTTTCCTCCTCCGCAGGTTTTTTTATGATCGTGCGCTTTTCCTTTCTCATGATTATCATCATGTCCGGCAGGAAGCATCGCTTCATGGTCGTGGCCATCTTGATCATCGTCTTTATGGGCGGCCATCGCCTGTGCGGGCTTTCCGAGCATATATTCGGCACTACAATGCACCAGGCATACGAACATACCTGTTGTTAACAACAGGTAAAACGCAGCCAAGCTAAAAGCACCAAATTTCCTCATTATTTACTACTACACAAGAATGTTACAATTGTTTAAATTTAGCTTATTTTCCTGATAATCATATAAGTCCACCGAACCTACCGGTCCGGGGGCTTATCATTGTTAGATTTACCTACATGGCCTCCGCCAGGTAGCCTTTGGCTGCCAATGCGCTGATCACCGTTTCCGGCTTCAATGCTGTTGCTGCCGTTACCGTAAGGATCTTATCGGGGTTCACAGTATCCACTTCCCACTTTTCTATACCTTCTAAATGATCGAGGACGGGGGTAACACTTGATATGCAACCACCGCATTTGATGGTGGTCTTGAATTTTAAAGTTTCCATTTGTTTATTTTATTAAAAATTAATTTTTGAATATTTAAGCCGCAGGCTATTACTGACGACAGACACAGAACTTAGCGCCATTGCCGCCCCGGCGATCATCGGGTTGAGCAGGAAGCCGTTCACGGGGTACAAAACACCCGCGGCTAACGGTATGCCGATCAGGTTATAAATAAACGCCCAGAACAGGTTTTGCCGGATTGTACGCACGGTTAGCCTGGATAACTTAAGCGCTTTGGGAATCTGCAAGAGATCAGAAGATACCAGTGTGATCCGGGCTACATCTATGGCAATGTCCGAACCATGGCCCATTGCGATAGAAAGGTTTGCCTGGGCCAGCGCCTGGCTGTCATTAATGCCATCGCCAACCATTGCCACGATCTTTCCGCGGTTTTGCAATGTCTTTACAAATTCCGCTTTATCAGCCGGCATCGCGCCCGCAATGATGTCGCTGATCCCTGCCTCTTTCCCAATCTGCTTTGCAGTAGATGCATGATCCCCGGTAAGCATATAGACGGCGATCCCAGCAGCCTTCAATTCTTTGATGGCTTTGGCGGAACTGGGTTTTACCCGGTCCTGCATGGCTACAATAGCCAGTACGGTTAAATGAGAGGCAAAATAAATCACCGTTTTCCCTGTTTGCGAAAGCGCATCGGCAGCTACCCGGAGTTCATCCGGTACAAAGGTCTTACAGGATTCAACCAATTTAAGGTTGCCGGCATAAAAAGGCTGCCCCTTAAACAATCCCTCGATACCCTGGCCGGTCAGACTGTGAAAGTAACCGGACGCTACGGCCTCTATCTTTAATTCCTTCAGATAGCTGACCACCGCCGCTGCCAGCGGATGTTCAGATTGCTGCTCCAGCCCTAATAATATCGCCCCTAAAGCTTCTTTTTCACCGGCTGCCTGCTTTGCCCAGATCAGCTCGGTGACCACGGGCTTGCCCTCCGTGATCGTTCCTGTCTTATCAAAAATGACTGCGTTAACTTTATAGCCCAGTTCAAGGGCTTCCGCGTCTTTGATCAAGATGCCGTTTTCGGCTCCTTTGCCGATACCCACCATAACAGCCGTTGGTGTAGCCAGCCCTAAAGCGCAGGGGCAAGCGATCACCAATACGGTAACCATAGCCAGGAGCCCCTGTGTCATGGCTTGCTGGCCACCAAATAACAGCCAAGCACCCAAAGTCAGTAAGGCGATGAGCATCACCACCGGAACAAAGACTCCGGCAATCTTATCCACCATTTTTTGTACCGGGGCTTTAGAGCCCTGTGCTTCCTGCACCAGGCTGATGATCTGCCCCAACAGGGTTTCACGTCCGACCTTTTCTGCGCGGAACCGAAAACTGCCTTTTTGATTGATCGTGCCCGCAAAAACGCGGTCGCTGGTCTTTTTTTCCACCGCAACGGCTTCGCCGCTGATCATGCTCTCATCAACATAAGAGCTACCCTGCTCCACGATACCGTCCACCGGAATCTTTTCGCCCGGACGGACCAGCAGCAGGTCGCCAATATCTACATCTTCTACAGGCGTAATTTTTTCACCTTCCGGCGTAATCAGCAATACGGTCTTTGGCTGTAGTCCGATCAGCTTTTTGATTGCGGAAGAAGTATTGGATTTCGCACGCTCTTCCAATAGTTTCCCCAGCATAATAAACACGATGACGACCGAAGCTGCCTCATAATAAACATGGGGATGCAGGCCCCTGCGGTGCCAGCACTCCGGGTAGACCGTATTGAAAACGCTGAATAGAAAAGCAATCCCGGTACTCATGGCTACCAGCGTATCCATATTCGCCCGCCTGTGTTTTGCCTGCTTCCACGCGCCGGTAAAAAAGTTTTTGCCGGCGATAACCAGGACAGGGGCAGCTAATACCAGCATGATATAATTAGCGTAGGGGATGTTCATAAAAAACATGCCGATTGCGACAACAGGCAGGGTCAGCATACCGGCCCAGATGATATTTCTTTTCAGTTCACGGTAATGATCCCGCTGTGCCTGATCCTGCTTTTCTTTTCCGTTTACCGTATCGATGATGAGGTCATAACCGACCGATTGTACAGATCGTTGCAAGCCTACGGGCTGAACGATAGCCGGATCATAGGCGACCTTAACTGTTTGTGTTGCAAAGTTCACCTCTGCTTTTTCGACGCCTTTTTGTACGCCGATCATCGACTCTACGCTGGAGGCGCAACCGGCGCAGGTCATACCGGTTACGGGGAAAGTCTGTGTGATAATAGGTTCTGCTGCCATCTGTTTCATTTACATACAAATTTACTCTTGCGCAGGACCATAGCCTTTACAGGATTCTGCTAAAGGTTTACAGAATACCGTGTTATTTTTTCTGATGGATTTTAAAACTATTTTCCTATCATTGAATATTAGTTGATAGTATGAACTAATGTCTAAACACACGATTTCAACCTTTACGTCATGGACAATTATTTCCTTGTTAAAAAACCTTACGCCGTAAATGAGAAAAAACGCTCCGCGTTAATTGAGTTTGTTAATAAAGGACTGCGGTTCATGCAAACGGGCTACCAGGTAAAGCAGCTCGATACCAATATAGATATGAATACGCCCGAGCAGCGGATCAACTATTACCACTTGCTGGATTCGGTCATTTTTAACGGGGTTCCCGGTGACGTGGTAGAATTAGGGTGTTTCACCGGACAATGTGCGCTCATTTTTCAAAAGGTGATCGAGTTGAATGCCTCTGATAAGCAATTGCACCTTTACGATAGCTTTTTCGCCTCCTTCAAGGTCAAAGGAAGTGTTGAAGAAGAACTAAAGGCCAATTTTAACAAGGCGAAGCTAAAACAGCCGATTGTGCATAAGGGGGATTTTAAAACAACCCTGCCGCATGAATTGCCCGCTGAAATAGCGTTTGTGCACATCGACTGCGGTTTCGGCGGTGATAAAATCGAGCACAAGGCTGTGATGCTGCATTGTTTTGAAAGCATCTATCCCCGTATGCCGAAAAATTCGGTTTGTATCATGATGGATTATTTTGATGCTTCCACCGGAGTTGAAGGCCTCGATATTAACCCCGGTGTCAAAATGGCGTATGATGAATTTTTTGCGGATAAACCGGAAAAGATTGTTTGTCTCTGGGGTAACCAATATAACCATGCTTATTTTCGCAAGGTTTAGTTTTTACATTTTTCGGAACCTGATCTGGTTCTTCTGTTCCCATACGAAAAGATTGCCGGTCGCGCTTAACTGCACCGCTTTCACATAGCCGCCGGTCCCGACCATCCTTGGTGTTTTTTGAGGGAAAGCGATCACATTCAGCGTATCACCTGTTTGATAAGTAATCAGTGGATTTTGTCCGTTGCCGGCAATACTACAGGTCCTTCCCCTGGCCAGATAGGTTTCCGGCTCGCCGGGAGTTGCATAATAAATATTGCCTTTTCGTTGCCATACTGTCTGTACCGCGCTGGCCGGACTGATCAGCAGTCCTCCGCCATCCATCGGGCAGCCGTTCAGTTTCCAGGTATCCATGCCCATCTTTTCCGCTGCCCCGAAGGTTCGCCCCATGTCGGACGAACGGCTTACATACAGGTCGCGCGAACCGTTCAGCCAGTTGCGGAACATGATAGCAACCGAAGAACCCTGCACTGCTATGCTGGGTTTACAGCACTCACAAACGTGCTGGTCGGGTGATTGGTAGGCCATAGTATTTTTAATCCATTTGGTATTACTGCCTGATAAGGATGAAAAATAGATCTGGTTATGATTGCCGGTGCGGATGTCCAGCCATGCCGCATAAAAATGATCCTGATCGTCAGCGGCAATACTCATTAATCCCTCGGGAGCTGACCCACGCTGATCATTGAGGATACCCATGCTCTTCCAAATACCGGTAGCATGAGCAAGGCGATACCAGTGGATATTGCCGGATTTATCCATAGCGGTGATCACAGAAAAGTTTTTTGAACTTGCCAGTTGTGGGCTCCTGGCCATACCTAAGTGCATTTCGGGTAATTTGGCAACGAGTGCCGGGTTGCTGAACGATACGCCATGATCTGTTGAGGCAACACAAAATATCTGATCGGCAGATCCGAATATTACCCTAATTATCCCTTTGGTATCTATACTTACTTGTGGTTGCTGTCCCTCACTGATCAAATTCCGGTCGTCTGACAGTGAACTTAACGTTAGTAACATTGTAAGTGATAGTACAAAAAAACCTATTCTTCTCATTTTACTAATATATAAATTTTGGAAAGTTACTATATCAGACCTCAACGATGTAAATCAAGGTTAAGTGCCGGGGACAGAAATGTTTCCGTGTGTTTAACACTAAAGAATAACGATAATACTTAAAAAAGAACATACGGAAGGAACGCCTGCAGGGTTTCAGGTTTTGTTAGCTCAGGAATTAGAGGCGAATGCGTTTTGCAAGCTTGTCTAAATCCTATAAGCAAGGTTATTGATTGGATAGGTTCAGCTAAACGGGATGATACCCGGAAAGTGAGACCCGATAAAGTGATGATCATGTTACTTAATAAACAGTAAACGCTTAAGACTTAATTTTAGTTTGCTTTTTCATTAAGAATAGCGCTATTCCTAAAAGCAGCATAGAGATCAGCCCGCCGTATAAAAAATCTTTACCGGCATAACGGCTGCCCAAAAATCCGGCTATCGGATAAGCGATGGCCCACCATAAATGAGAAAAAGCAAAATGCGAACCATAAACTTTGCCCTGTTCGTTTTCGGCAATGTTTTCACCGATCAACGTTTCCGAAGGCATTTCCGCCAGGCTTTGCCCTAAACCCGCAAAAAGCCACAATATCAACATCACGGGATATGCTACGAAATTCGTAATGGAAATAGTGACCGACAATACCAAAGCACCGGCTATCAGAGATAAACGCCGGGACTTCGTTTTATCCAGGCTACCTGCGACAAATGCCGCGATACTGGCACCGATACCAAATGCAGCCATCACCCAGCCATACTGCTTGTCGCCTAAATGCAAGCCACTTTTAATGTGACCGACGGAATTAACCAATATCTGCGCACCCGCAATCGCCGAGACAAATTCAATAAAAAGCGCAAACCGGATCAGCGGATTTTTAAATAGTAGTTTAATGCCTTTGACCGCGTCATGCCAGGCAGTAAAAGCCTTTTCATTTTTCTTTACAGCATGTTGCAATTGAGTAGCAGGAAGCAGCAATATCAAAACAGCGGCCAGCACGAAGGAGGCCGCATCGATAAAAAAGATCTGCCTTGCGCCGAACCACACAGCCAGTATCCCGGCTAAACCCGGCCCTAAGACACCTAATATTTGAAAAGTTGCCGTAGACAAGCCTACCGCCTGCCGGTAGTGCGCATGGTCTACCACCTGTGGTATTACAGCGCGGTAAGTGGGCGTAAAAAAGGCATTAAATATATTGCAAAAAGACAAGCGCATAGATCTGCCATTCCTGGGTAACAAAAGGTAAACAGGCGACAATCGCCATTCGGACAAAATGGGTAGTATATAAAATGGTTTTACGGCTCACACGATCAGCCAGCACACCGGCAAAAGGAGAAAAGAGAATGAATGCGGTAACCCGAAGGGTCAAAGCCGTTGCTAAAATAATGGCCGAACGCTCCCGGCCAAACTGGTAGGATAACAAGGCCAGGCCAACCCAGGTAAAAGCGTCCCCCAGCAAGCTGATAGCTTCCGCGAAATATAATAAAGAGAAAAGACGGTTCTTTAAGACCTGAAAGGAATCTTTTAATGCGTTGAAGAATGATACTGACGCTGCCTTTTTATTCATTATTCTAATAAGATATGCATCTGATCAGCCTAAGTAAATTCCGATCAGCTTCCTGCCAATGGGTAACCTTTAGCAACCCAATTGGTTTGCAGGTTGACAGGCAGGTTTAATAATTCAACATGTGTAAACCCCATTTTTTTCATTTCCAGGAAAGCGGGCCTGATGTTCGGACATTTGCTAAACGGGCAGCAACCGCAATAAACCACGATGACCGTGTTTTTAGGCAGCGCGGCAACGGTCTTTTTCAGCAACTTCATATTTTCATCTTTGCTAACCGCGCCGATGTGCTTGGCTCCTTTGATATCTTCGACCGCGCCGATATTTAATATCATTGGCCATTTAGCCGGGGGCTCCTTTAAGTTAGCGGCTAAAACGGCAGGCGCTATTAACTCACTGTCCTTCCAGGGATAATTATTCAGGATAGATGGCACTGCTACGGGGGATGTTTGCGCTATAGTTTCGGAAGGCCATAACCCGGCAATGAGCAGGCTGCAAATTGTAATCAGTATTTTATTTTTCATTTCATGATAATAATATAGACCTTTAAACTGTAAATATGTGGTTAATCCATGAAAGATAGTCAAAAAGCGCACTGGAATGATGTTTATACCAACAAAACTCCCGATCAGGTTAGCTGGACGCAAGCTGTCCCGCGAACATCCCTGGATTTCATTCACGGGTTTCAGTTATCTAAAAATGCCAGTATCATTGACATTGGTGGTGGGGACAGTAAACTGGTGGATTTTCTTTTAAAGGAGGGCTTTGTTAATATCACCGTGCTGGACATATCCGCCGCCGCCATACAAAAAGCCCAAGCCAGGTTAGGTGCTAAAAGCGAACTGGTTAAATGGGTGGTATCTGACATTACCGAATTTAAAACGAATGATCATTTTGACTTATGGCATGATCGGGCGACTTTTCATTTCCTGACCAGTAAAAGCCAGATCGCAGCTTACCTGCAAATCGCGGGTAGGGCGATCAATAATTATATGGTGGTTGGCACCTTTTCTGAAAACGGCCCGGATAAATGCAGTGGCCTGCCGATCAAACAATATACGGAAGTCCAATTGCAAAGCCAGTTAAAAAAAGATTTTGAAAAGATCCGGTGTATCAGTGAAGACCATATCACCCCCTTTCAAACCAGGCAAAACTTCCTGTTCTGTAGTTTTAAAAAGCAAAGTATCAATTAAACATCAAATCACCGTTATCAGCGCATCGTTGTCCGGCACCTTTAGCCAGCCGATAGGTGCTAAACTGTGTCCAAGGCTTTGTAGTTTTGCTTCAAAAGCCGCCGCCCCTTCTTCGGCAACGGCTACCAGCAGGCCGCCACTTGTTTGCGGGTCGGCCAGTATATATTGCTGTTCTGCGGTCAGCGGCCCTATCTTACTCCCATAACTGCTCCAATTACGGCCGGTACCACCTGGAAAGCATTTTTGTTCGAGGTAACCTGCTAAAGAAGGGATCACCGGCACTTTATCAAATTCGATCACTGCCGACAAGCCGCTGCCTTCACACATTTCAGAAAGGTGCCCCAGCAAACCAAAACCGGTTACATCCGTCATGGCCTTTACATCATCCATCTTCCCGAATACTTCGCCCAGCTTGTTTAATGTGGTCATACTCTTTAGTGCAATAGCTGCATCTTCCGGTAATAATACGCCTCTTTTTTGAGCCGTTGACAAAATGCCAACCCCTAAAGCTTTGGTAAGATATAATTTACAACCGGGGGTTGCCGTGGAGTTTTGCTTCAATTGCGGGATATTAACTACACCGTTTACTGACAGGCCGAATACCGGCTCAGGGCAATCAATGCTATGGCCACCTGCTAAGCTAATACCGGCTTCGGCGCAGACGGCCCGGGAACCTTCTAAAACTTTTTGAGCTACTTCAGGTGGAAGTTTATCAATCGGCCATCCTAAAATAGCAATCGCTAAAACCGGTTTACCGCCCATCGCATAAACATCGCTGATGGCATTAGCAGAAGCGATACGCCCGAAATCGTACGCATCATCAACAATCGGCATAAAAAAGTCGGTAGTAGAGATCAAAGCGGTGCCGTTCCCAAGGTCTAACACTGCAGCATCGTCCCTTTTATCATTGCCAACCAGCAAATTTGGATCGGTAACCGAGGCGATATTACTATGCAGTATTTTATCTAAAATGGCAGGGCTGATCTTACAGCCACAACCCGCGCCGTGGGAATATTGAGTAAGTTTTATTGAAGTCGTATCCATTATTTAGCTGGCGCGTTAATTGTGAAATTTAATACATTATTAGCCTGTGTGGCTATATCTGTATCATCAAGCTCAAGTGATGATACTTTGGAAATATCCCTTTTGCTCAAACCGGTCCGATAGGTTTTATCATAATAGACCAACACGATTTTTACGAAATCTTTTATACGCCCCTCCATGATGGCCTCCATAGCGTATTTGGTTTGCTCCGGGCCAAGCCGTTTTCGGATACGTTCCGTGGATTCCATCAGAAAATCCTTATCTAAGGACCCGTATTCAGCAGCCAGGGAATTAACACGCCGCTGTACATCCACTTTAATATCAATTATCGCTGCATCCCGCATCTGATGCCAGAACGGGTTGGGTATAGACCGTTTACCAATAGTAAGGCTTTCATCTTCAACCCATACCTTTTTCTTTTTATCAATGTCTTTTAATTTCCCGGCCAGGTTGTTTTCAAACTGCTCCTGAGTAGGCTGTATCAGCTTATTCATACTGCCATAAGATGAACCCTGGTGTTGTGCAAAGTCTTCCAGGTCAATTACCTGCTCCCCTGTAACGCTAAGTTGTTGCAATAATTTTGTTTTACCTGAACCGGTCATGCCTCCAAGTATCTGAATCTTGTAGGGCTGTTCAAATTGCTGATGCACCCAGCCCCTATATTTTTTGTAGCCACCCTGTATCAAAAATACTTCAAAGCCGTACAAATCGAGTGCCCATGCCATAGCCCCGCTGCGCATACCACCACGCCAGCAGTGAACACCTATTCTTTTGTCAGGTGCAATAATCAAAGCTTCCTTAATAAAGGAAGACCATTTAGAACCGGTTAAGTCAAAGCCCAACAGTATTGCTTCTTCACGGCCGACCTGTTTGTAAGTCGTGCCTACCCTGACCCGTTCTTCATTACTGAACAACGGCACGTTGAATGCGCCCGGCACATGGCCCTGTTCATACTCCGCCGGTGTACGAACATCGATCAAAGGAACGATGTCATGGAGATGCAGGAAATCATTGATTAAAATCGGCTTGGTCATTTAGGCAAAGATACATTACAATTCAAATAACGTTACTTGCTATCCTCAGATATCAAGTAACGTTTATTTTTAAGACAGGACGGAGCTTAAAAGTATCCTGGCATTTCAGCTAATAGACATAGCCAAGTGCGTTACGTTCTACGAAAATAAAATGTGCTTCAGGGCATGCCATGAGGACAATAGCTTTGCTAATATAGTTCGCGGAGAGGTTAAAATCCATCTTTGGGCATCCTGCGATGGATCGTGGCAGTTCAGGTCATGGTGGATATTCTTGCCGGCCATACCCGTATGGAATGTTTTCTTGCGAGGACAGCCTGCTGACGGATCGAAGTTTCTGATATGGAGGCTTTATCTGATATGGAGGCTTTATACTGTATGCAGACCACCGAAATTTTCCGGCACCTGACTCTATCGCTACCTCATTAAGTTCTATGAGATGATCCGGTGATCTATCTGCAGCAACTGCGTCCGTCCTGAACAGGCGGACATTTAACAGAACCATAACTGCAAAAAACACAACAATCGCCCGCTAAAGGCTTGAGCCTGGTTTTACAATTATCGCACTCATAAAAATATGTACAGGCATTTAACGGCATTTGTTCCTGCTTTTCAAACCCACACTGCGGGCAGGTAATCAAAGTGCTATTTAAGATACTATTAACCATTAAAATATTATTTAACCAGCTTAATTAAACTACGGGCTGACGTGGCATATAAATGATTATACATGCGCCGATCAGTGCGATGCCCGCGCCGATCATATCCCAGCGATCAGGTTTAAACCCATCCACTTTCCAGGCCCACAGGAGTGCAAGTACAATAAATACCCCGCCATATGTTGCATAAACACGGCCAAAGTTGGCTGTTTGCCAGGTAGCTACAATGCCGTACAAGGCTAAAATCACAGCACCTGCCAAGCCGTACCAATAGGGTTTGTCTTCCTTAAGCCATTGCCAGATAAGGTAACCGCCGCCGATCTCGAATATGCCGGCCAAAATAAATAGCAGTAAAGATTTAATGATGTTCATGGTAATGGCTATAAAAACCAAATATACTTATTCCTGCTGTGATGTTAAATGATGATCAGATGTGCTACGGATCATTTACGACCATTTTGATAAACCAGTAAGCGGAGGCCATTGAAAACCACCAACAACGTAGAGCCCTCGTGGCCTATTACCGCCGGGCCGATACCGGTTATGCCTAAAATAGTTACCGGTATTAATACAGCAACCATCCCCAGGCTTACAACCAGGTTTTGCTTGATGATCCTGCGGGATTGACGGCTTAAACCGATAGCAAACGGCAGGTTATCTAACCGGTCAGCCATTAACGCGATGTCAGCGGTTTCTAAAGCCACATCTGAACCTGCCGCACCCATAGCGATACCGACGGTGCTTTTAGCCATGGCGGGTGCGTCATTTACACCGTCACCGATCATAGCTACTTTCTTCTCCCTTTTGATCAGGTCCTGAATGGCCTTTACCTTTTGTTCCGGCAGTAAACCACCCATCGCATCGGTAATACCGATCTGTTTGGCCACGGCTTCGGCTACCTGCTGGTTGTCGCCCGTCAGCATGATCATGCGCTTTATGCCCAGATCTTTTAATTCCTTTAACGTCTTTTTAGCCTCCTTGCGGGGTACATCCATTAAGGCGATCAAACCGATGATTTCCCCTTCCTGTTCCACCAACATCGTTGTGTTGCCTTCCTTTTCCAGTTTTTCCACTTGTGTATGCACCTCATCAGCCAATTTTTTGAACAGGCTGCGGTTGCCGATAACGATCTTTTTGTTGCCTACTGTGGCTTTCACACCATGGCCGGTAACGGCCTGCAGGTTCTTGGCCGATGGAATATCCTTTTGCTTTAATCTTTCCAGGCCTCCTTTAACAATGGCTGCCGCTAAGGGGTGGTCACTTAATTTCTCAACGGCAATGGCGATCTCTAACACCTCATCTTCCGATAATTTAGCTAATGCCACTACACCTGTTAACTGGGGCTTGCCTTCTGTAAGTGTTCCGGTTTTATCGAACGCGATGGCAGTAATGCCACCCAGTTCTTCCAATGGACCGCCACCTTTGATCAAAACACCGCTTCTTGCGGCCCTGGCAATCGCGCTTAAAACAGCACTCGGGGTGGATATGGCCAATGCACAAGGACTTGCAGCGACCAGAACCGCCATAGCCCGGTAGAAACTTTTGCTGAAAGGTTCATCAATAACCAGGAATGCAACTAGTAACAGCCCAACCAATGCCAACACCGCAGGTACATAATACTTCTGCAGCTTATCGGTAAATAATTGTGTAGGTGACTTCTGCGCTTCCGTGTCATTGACCAGCTTAACAAGTCGCGATAAAGTGGAATCAGCTGCCAGCTTGGTTACTTTTATCTCCAGTACCTGGCTGCCGTTGATCGTTCCGGCAAAGACTTTGTTCTCGGCTTTCAGCGTTTTATCATCATGATCCTTATCCGGGTCAACTACCGGGGATTTATCCACCGGCACACTTTCACCGGTGATGGGCGCCTGGTTCACACTACTTTCACCTTTGATGACCGCGCCGTCAGCAGAAATTTTGCTGTTGGGCTTAACGATGATGATATCACCCAGCACCAGTTCTTCAATAGGTACCTCTGTTTCTTTGCCATCCCGGCGTACGATAGCTGTTTTGGGAGCCAGGTCGGCGAGCGCTGCAATGGACTTGGTCGCTTTACCCATGGCATAATGTTCGAGGGAGTGCCCGAAGCTGAACAGGAATAAAAGCAGCGCACCCTCTGCCCACTGACCCAGACAGGCCGCGCCGACCGCCGCGACCAGCATTAAAAAGTCGATCTCGAATTTGCCCGTGCTGATGGCCTCATAGGCTTCTTTGGTCGTATAAAATCCGCCAAAAAAATAAGCGATACCATAAAGTATGGTACTGGTGATCGGGGGAAGGGTGTGCACAAAAGACAATCCAAAACCCAGGGCAAGAAATAACCCGGACAACGCGGCAAAGATCAGTTCGGTGTTTTTGCCGAACATGCCCCCGTGGTCATGATCATGGCCCGCCTCATTTTCATCATGCTGATGGGCCTTTTCTTCTTTTTCTTTCCTGGTAGAAATGTCGACGCGGGGTTGTCCTTTTGTATTCTTTTTCGGTGCTTCCTTTTTCATTGTATGATGGGATAGTGGGATGTATATTTTCAAACAAATTTAAGCCAGTTAGTGCTGCAACTGTATTGCAATCTTTATACCGCAGCTATTTTCAGTGATCATTTCATAACCAGTCTGGCAATATCGTTGTAGACAACAAATAGGGATAACAGTCCTAATACGATAAATCCTGCCATCTGGCTATATTCTATTACAACTGGTTTCAGTGGTTTACCGCGCAGGGCTTCTATAGCTAAAAACAGGACTTGCCCGCCGTCTAAAACAGGCACCGGCATCAGGTTAATAAAAGCAAGCGCTGTAGACAATATGGCCATCAACCCCCAAAATCTTTTCCAGTCCGGGGCTTCGCCAAAAAGAAGAGCGATACCTATCGGCCCGGTCAGCGCATCAGCCGCTTTCACCCTGCCTTGAATAATGTCTTTAACACCACGCGCATTTTCAGAAAAGGCCGACCAGGTACGGTCTGCGCCGAAGGAAACGGACTGCGGTAAAGTGATCTGAACCGGCTTTTTTTCGGGCGGATGTACCGCTTCTAACGAAAACCCGATATGACCGTCCTTATCACGATGCGCTTCTACCTGGCTGGTTTTTCCGTCATGAACAACCGTCAGCAATAAAGGCTTGTCTTTATTTTCACGAAGCTTTACCATGAACTCTTCATAGTAGTTTACCGGCTTTCCGTTAACCGCGGTGATCTTATCGCTTTTACTGAATCCGGCGGCTTTAAGGTCGCTGTTGGAATAAATGGAGTCGATCTTAAACGGGGTTCCTATCTTAAAAAACTCAGTAGGCGCTTTATCAGCGAGCAACCTGATCGTAGCTGGTGAAACATTGAGATGCAAATGAATACGCTCTTTTCCTTTCGAGCGCACCACCGTGAGCAGTGTATTCCCCTTCAAAATCCGGGTGCTCGTTAATTCATCCTGGTAATAAAGCGAATCTTCATTTACCTCGATAATCCTGTCACCGGGCAATAACCCGGCTTTTTTGCCAACGTCAGCAGGAATGATCCCAAAATCAGCTTTGATCTTCTGCATGTAACCACTTCCATATTTAAGGGAAAGTGATGAAAAGATCAGTATAGCAACAGCCATGTTCATAATAACCCCTCCGGACATCACAACCAGGCGCTGCCAGGCCGGTTTGGTATAAAAACCACCATGGTCATCACCCTTCGTATTTTCTCCTTCTGTACCATCAAATACACCAGCCATTTTGATATACCCTCCCAAGGGAAGCCAGCCTATTCCATACAGGGTGCCTTTATAAGAAAATTTAAACAGGCTGAATCCCCAGGCATCGAAAAACAGGTAGAATTTCTCTACCCGTATCCCGAAAGCTTTAGCAGCCAGGAAATGCCCCAGTTCATGGACCACGACCAATAGCGACAGGCTTAATAAGAATTGTCCCGTAATGAGCAGAATGTGCATATTAACAATTTAATTCATCAGTAATTTAACCTGTTCTATCAGGCATATGTCCTTTTGCATTCCGCGCAAACCCCTTTCACCAGCAGGCTGGTTTCCTCTCTTTCGTATCCTGCCGGAAGCCTTACCTCCGGTATCTGTGTTTTGGGTAAACAATGTGTTTCTTCGCAAACCGTGCAATAGAAATGTACGTGCAGGTCATGGTGCCCTTCTACCGTACAGGATGGCTGGCATAAGGCAAACTTGGTAATACCTGTTCCGTCATCTATCCGGTGGACCAAACCATGTTCTTCAAAAGTTTTAATACTCCTGTACAAGGTTACCCGGTCTGTTTTATCCAGGTTTAATTCAATATCCGTAAGACTGACCGCGTTTTCCTGTTTCACCAAAAAATCCAGCACAACGAGCCGCATAGCCGTCGGTTTGATCTGTTTTTCAATAAGCTGACTTTCCAGTTCTTTCATTACCTATTCTTCCTCCCCGGTATTCACCATTTTAGCCAGGACAAAGAATGTTTTTTTGATCACGATAATAGAACCCGGTTTCAGGTTCTTTACCGGCGTTATCTCGGTAAACCCGATATCAGAAACTCCCTTAGCTACCGGTACACGCTCAAAAAGCGTTTCTTTGGCGTCCTGTTTTTTTACCATAAAAATATAATCCTGCCCGCCGTTACTTACGATAGCTTCTGAGGGCACTGCCGGTAAAACAGCATTACCGATACTGATAATGGCCGTTACATTCATCCCTTCGATCAAACCTGTTTTATCGCCCATTACCACCGCATGAACAGGGATCGTTTTAGACTGGCTGGCAAAAGCTGTCCCGATAGAATAGATCTTTGCGTCGTACTCCTTACCCGCGCTGTTGGTGAGCGTAAAGTGGATGCGCTGCCCGGCCTTTACCTTCGGCAGATCTTTTTCAAATACAAAAAGATCGAGGTGCAGCTGCGAATTGTTAACGATCTGCGCAATGGGTGTTGACGCATCCACGTTGGAACCGATCTGTGCCGACACTTCGCTTACCGTACCGCTGATGGGGGCGACCACCGGGATACTGGTCACCAAACGGCCGCTGTTCGTAGCAGATTGCGAGATCCCCATAGCCGACAGCTGCAATTGCTGTGACCGCTTGGTAGATTTCAATGCCGCCAGTTCGGCTTCGGCTTTCTGTAAGTTCTTTAGCGGTGCGGCATTGCCCGCCACCAGTTCTTTCTGGCGCTCATATTCCTGCTGCGCCAGTGTTAATTGAGCCTGGGTGGTTTGCGAAGCTTGTTGTAACTGAGTAATATCAGGATTTAATATGGTGGCGATAACCTGCCCTTTATTTACATAGTTTCCGGGCTGTACCGTCAAGGTTTTGATAGTGCCGTTGGTAACTGAAGTTACCAAAGCCTTATTCTGATTAGGTACGGACAATAGCCCGTTGGCCTTAATGGCCGTAGCCAGGTTCTTCATTTCTATCTTACCCAATTCAATGCCGGCTGTTTTAATTTGGGCTGTAGTAAGGCTCACTGTATTTGCCTGTGCTGGAGCAGCTTCTTTTTCAGTATCAGCTTCTTTAGGCTTTTCCTGCTGCGTACAGGACGCAACCATTCCTGCCATAAGCATCAGGTATATATAGGGTTTAAATATGAGTTTCATGGGATATGTCTTATTTGCTGTTGGTATAATAATTCAGTTGAATAGCGCTCTGGTTATATTCATTGAGCACTTCGAGATAGTTGCGCTGGATATCGATAGCTTGGGTTAGGTATTGCGAAAGTTCCGCAAAGCCGATCTCGCCGGATCGGTAAGACAGGTTGGCCGCTTTGATTATAGCATCCGCCTGCTTCAAACCTGTAGAGGTGTAATAGTCCAGCAGATCGCTGTTCTTTTGCAGCTGCTCCATTTCCTGGTGATAAGAAGTACTGAATGCCAGTTGCTGATCTGTCAATACGGTTTGCTGGTAACTTTTTTCCAGTTGCGCAGCCTTGATACCGTGGCGGTACTGCCCCCGTCCGAAAAGAGGGATACCCACAGTTACCGAAAACCCGGAATAAGGCGGGCTGACACCGTACAAACGCTGCGAAAAGAACCTGCCCTCAAAAGATGGCATCTGGCTCTGCCCGGCTACTTTTAGCTCTGCCCCGGCGATATTTACCTGTTGTTGCTGGATTTTCAACAGGGGATGCGCTACGGTATCGGCCTGTGTACCCGCTAATATTACCTTATTCAACGGCACGCTATCCGGCAACAAGGCTAAGGTGGTATTGAGCAATCGTTTTAAAGCTTCCTGCTGGCTTTTGATATCCTTTTGGATCAGGCGCAGTTGTACTTTGGTTTCTTTTGCTTTGGCCTGCGCGGCAATACTGTCCAGCCCAGCATTCTCTCCGGTCTTTACCCTTAAAACAGCGGCCTTAGCCAGGGTGGCATAGATACTATCCAGTCGCGCCCACAAGCGTTGCTTACTCTGATAATACCAAAGGTTATAATAAGTACCCGCAATATTCTTTTTCACTTCCATCACCTGCGCATCGCGGGAATACTCCGCCGAGCGGGTTTGCTCCGCTAACAGGTTTTTTCGGGCTTTATACAGTCCGGGCCAGTCGAGGCTTTGCGATAGCCCGATCTTCAGGATACCTTTCTGATCCTGCGGGTTGATGTCTTCATTCTCCACGAATACACCTGTTTTAGGCAGCGTAAATGACGTTTTACCCAATTCCTTTCGCTGCTCGATCTTTAAGCCGGACGACCGCAATTGTAAATTGTTCTGAATAGCCATTTCATAAGCTCCGTTCAGGGTGATCCGTGTTGCCGGCGGTGATGTCTGCGAAAAAGCGGGCAGCGTAAAACCGAAAATCAATAAGGTCAGTACAGTCTTTTTTACTTTCCCGGAGGAATGGCCACCGGCTTTTGTAAAGATCAGGTAAAGCAAAGGCAGTACCACCAGGGTTAACAACGTCGCCGTCAATAACCCACCGATCACCACGGTTGCTAAGGGTTTTTGAACCTCTGCACCCGCGCTGGTGGAAACAGCCATGGGCAGAAAGCCTAAAGAAGCTACCGTAGCGGTCATTAATACCGGGCGCAACCTGTCCTTCGTGCCCTGATAGATCCGTTCCATGATATCTTCCACGCCATCTTTGGCTAACTGATTAAACGTACCGATCAGTACAATACCATTCAATACCGCAACGCCGAATAAAGCGATGAAACCTACACCTGCCGAAATACTGAAAGGCATTCCCCTTAACAACAGCGCGAACACACCGCCGATGGCTGACATGGGTATCGCGGTAAAAATCAGTGTCGCTTGCTTAATGGATTTGAAAGTAAAATACAGCAAAATGAATATCAGCAGCAGCGCTGCCGGGACGGCGATCATCAGCCTGGCACTTGCCTGGCGCAAATTCTCGAATGTCCCCCCGTAGGTATAGTAATATCCGGTGGGTAACGGAACTTTGGTATTTAATTTGGCCTGCACTTCTTTCACTACGCTTTCTACATCCCTGCCCGTTATGTTGAAGCTGACCACGATCCGCCGGCGTGCGTTTTCACGGCTGATCTGCGCCGGGCCGGTTTCATAGGCAACGGTTGCCACTTGCGATAAGGGGACCTGGTTACCATCCGGTGTCGGGATAAATAGTTCACTGACGTTCTCGATGGCGTTACGATGGGCCGAATCCAATCGCACCACGAGGTCAAACCGGCGTTCGTTCTCATAAATGGAACCTGTGGTATTGCCCGCGAAAGCGGTACTGATCACCTGGTTAACATCTTCGATGTTCAACCCGTAATTGGCCATCCGCGCCCGGTCATATTTGACCGTGATCTGCGGTAAGCCGCTTACCCGCTCTACCTGTGGCTGGGTTACGCCTTGTAACGGTTTTATAGCCTGCGCTACTTTAGCCGCCAATAAATTCAGGGTGTCCAGATTTTCTCCAAATATCTTTACCGCGACATCCTGTTTAACACCGGTCATCAGTTCGTTAAAGCGCATCTGGATCGGCTGGCTCGGTTCAGCGATTACGCCGGGGATATCTGCTAAGGTATTGCGCATATCATCCGCCAGCTCATAAAAGCCTTTACCATCCGGCCATTCTGATTTGTCTTTCAGGATCACCATCAGGTCAGACGCTTCAGGGGGCATCGGATCGGTAGCCACATCGGCACTGCCCGTCTTACCCACCACCATTTTTACTTCCGGGTATTTGCGCAGCATCCTTTCGGCCTGCATAATGGTTTCGGTGGTTTGGGATAAGGAGGTTCCCTGCGGCAGCACAAATTCAATAGCGTAATCACCCTCTTCCAGCTGGGGGATGAATTCACCACCCATCCGGGAAAAGATAAAAACACTAATGATCATCAGGATAACCGCGACTGCCACCACCTGGTATTTGAAACGGATAGCTGCCTTTAATATCGGTTCGTATCTGCGCTGGAAAAAGCCGATCATGCGGTCAGAAAACGTCCTTTTAGGTTCAGCGTTTTTGGAAAGGAACAAGGCTGACATCATCGGGATGTAGGTTAGTGATAAGAGCAGCGCACCCAAGATGGCGAAACCTACGGTTTGCGCCATTGGCCGGAACATCTTGCCCTCGATCCCGGTAAGGGTCAGGATAGGGATATATACCACGAGGATAATGATCTCACCAAATGCAGCGCTGTTTCGGATGCGGGATGCGGACAGGAATACTTCCTCATCCATTTCCTGCTGGGTGAAGCGGCCCATCGTTTTACGCAATGCCAGGTGGTGCATGGTCGCTTCTACGATGATCACCGCACCATCTACGATGAGACCAAAATCAATAGCACCCAACGACATCAGGTTTGCAGAGACACCAAACAGGTTCATCAATGACAGAGCGAACAGCAATGATAAAGGGATAGCGGAGGCGACAATTAAGCCGGCACGCCAGTTCCCTAAAAATAGCACGAGTACAAAGATCACGATCAGTGCGCCTTCGGTCAGGTTGCGCTCCACCGTGCTGATCGCACGGTTGATGAGATTGGTACGGTCAAGGAACGGCTCTATGATGACATCATTTGGCAGGGACTTTTGTACCAGCTTCATGCGCTCTTTTACCAAACCTACTACTTCAGCGCTGTTAGCGCCTTTGGTCATCAGCACGATGCCGCCAACCACTTCTTTTTCGCCGTTATAGGTCATCGCCCCGTAACGTGGCGGTGAACCCAGTTGTATTTTCGCGACATTCTTTACGAGTATAGGCACACCGTTCGCCTGGCGCTTAATAATGGTATTTTCAATATCAGGGATGCCCGACATTAAACCTACACCGCGGATAAAATAGGCGTTAGGTTTTTTGTCAATATAAGCCCCACCGGTATTTTGGTTGTTCTTTTCTAACGCCGTAAAAACCTCGGGAATGGTCACATCCATTGCCTTGAGCTTATCCGGGTCGAGGGCTACTTCGAACTGTTTAGCTACCCCGCCAAAGGCGGTTACTTCCGCAACGCCTGCAATACCATACAGCTGGCGGACGACGATCCAGTCCTGCATCGTGCGCAGATCCATCGCCGAATATTTCTTTTCGCTCCCTTTTTTTGGGTGGAGAATATACTGGTAGATCTCGCCTAAGCCCGTGGTAACGGGTGCCATTTCCGGCCTGCCGGTTCCTTTGGGGATCTGCTCCTGTACCTCGTTCAGCTTTTCAGCGATCAGCTGACGGGCAAAATAAACATCCACGGACTCTTTGAAAACGATAGTTATGACACTCAGCCCGAAACGGGACATAGAGCGCATTTCGGTAATATTGGGCAGGTTGGACAGCGAACGTTCTACCGGGTAGGTAATAAACTGCTCCACTTCCTGCGCGGCCAGCGTAGGTGCTTTGGTGATCACCTGCACCTGGTTATTGGTAATATCGGGTAAAGCATCTACCGGGATCTGAGAAGTGCTCCATATACCCCAGGCAATTAACGCCAGGGTAAAAAAGCCGATCACCAGTTTATTACGGATGCTGAACCGTATAATGGCATCTAACATAAAATAATTGCTGAAATGAAATAGATAAGACACATTCATCCCCTTTAAAGGAAGAATGCACAGTTAAATAAATAGGAAAAGATTATACGGATTGTGGGGGCTGCCAGACGGAGAGAGGCTGGTCCTGTAAAGCGGAGACCTTGCTGTCAGGATATTGACTTTTAACGATTTTGAAAAATACGATGGTCAGGGGCTTTGATGTAAGCGTCCTTGCCGTAGAACAGCACGAACAGGTACAAAAAGGCGGGCACACTTCCTGGCCGCTATGCTCTTTTGCCGAATGACTGTTATGAAAGGAAGTGCTGAAAATAAAATTGGAGGCAATATCTTCCTTATCCTGACAGGGCATCAGGGAAAGTAGAGTCATATAAATACTGAAGACGATCGCCAGGTACTTCATTTTTACAAAGTTAGTTAATAAATCATCATTAGCAATTACCCGTTTAAAAGCTATTTTTTAATGTAAGATAAGCAATAGGCGCTACCTGCTTTTCTCTTTCATCAATTGGGATCATCCGGGCAGCCCCCCTCTTGCTCCTTTGGATTGGAAAGGGGCCGGGCTGAATCCGCTGTATCTTCTGCCGAAGGATGCCGCTGCCATCCCTGCTGCATTCCCATGCCCTCCCATCAGGCTCATCCATTTGCTTTGCTGCATTCCTTCGCCAGATTCCGGGCCGCGCTGCAAGAGCCTGCCTGCCGTATGCCCCATCCGCTTTGCCGAATAAGACCGTACGCTCCCGCTTAACCTGGCTTATTCATCCCGCTCATCCGGCAGGCAGGCACTTGCTTTTCTCTGGGCAATAATTCAGACACATCTCCAATTCTGTAGGAGTTCGCTTTATAAACCAGGGAGTTTATACCAGCTATTTTTTGATTTAATTTTTATGCGAACGGGTAAAAAGCGCAGCTAAATTGTTGACCGTTTTCTTTTTTGGAAGAGGCCAAAAGCTTACGGCATAATGAATAAGCTCGTTCCTCCCTTATTCAGCCTCCGGCACTTATTCCGTTTCTTTACGCAGTCGGCCATCAACTTCCTGGCATCCTGCATTTACTTTCTCAGTAAATACGCCAACGGTAAATATTCCAGCCTGCCGCATGTTCTGGCCTTGCTTAACTGTACCTACGAGGAAATATTCAACGTACTGGTATCCGAACCGGAACTGCGTTCGCTGCTCTCACCGTTCATGAGCGCCTACCATGCGAAAGCCTTTGACCAGCTCGAAGGACAGGTAGGAACACTGAAGATCTTTATCAGCCGCCTGTCTACCAAAGAAACATTTTGGGTGTTTTCCGGCGATGATTTTAACCTGAAAATATCAGATAAAAATACCCCCGGCATACTCGTCCTGGCAAACGACCCCAATACGCAGAACATCAATTCGGCCTGCTATTCCATTGTGATTAACCGGCTGACAAAGCTGATCAACACCAAAGGCAACCTGCCTTCGGCACTCATCATTGATGAGGTACCAACTTTGTTTGTACATAAGGTGGAAAACCTGATCGCTACAGCCAGGAGCAATAAAGTGGCGGTATTGATGGGCTTACAGGAACTGCCGCAATTCAATCAGCAGTACGGAAAAGATACCGCTGCAACCATCACTTCTGTTATCGGGAACGTGCTGTCTGGCTCTGTGCGAAATAAAGAAACACTCGAATGGCTGGAACGCATACTGGGTAAGTCCAAGCAGATTGGAGAAGGGCTTTCCATTGACCGCAATAAAACCTCAACCTCCCTCAACGAAAAATTGGAAGTGCTGATACCGGCCGGGAAGATAGCCTCCCTCAACGCGGGCGAAATGGTGGGTGTTATCGCCGCAGATGCACAGGAGAAATTTACCGGGCAGTTTGAAACGTCTGCCATCAATTGCCGGATCAACCTGGATATGGCAGCCATCTCGGGAGAAGAAAAGAACTACCGCCCGCTACCCGCCTTCTACGATTTTAACGGGCAGCGGGATGAAAAACTAAGGCAGAACTTCAACAGGATCAGCGGGGAAGTACAAGACCTGGTGCACCAGTTCCGTTCGCTGTCATCCAACTCACCAAAAGCAAAAACCAAGTGAAATGAAAAATGAAAGTTTAAACGGCACCCTCGTCATGGTCAGTCCGGATCTGGAAAACGATCCGGCACAAGGACAGGGGAAGATCGCGCTGGTTAATTATGAAAGCCTGCACGACAATGAAATTTACGTGGCCTTTAACAATGGCCGGGAAGCTATTTATCAACCCGACGCCTTGTTCCGCCTGAAAGGCAAGGAGGAAATACTTGCCGAATTGATGGCCAACGGCTCAGAGCTACGTGGCGACGACTATAAAGACCTGTATAAAATTGCAATGCTCCAGGACAGGGGAACGGGCACGGCGCAATGGCAGGCGCTGGAGATCGTACAGCAGAATCAACGGATAAACAATATGGCGTTGGAACCTGTGAAACCGGGCCAGGCCATAGCACTTCAAAAATCTTATTCGAGATGAAAATGCTGGTCTGCTTCTGCATCATCTGCCTGCCTCTTAAAAAATTATATATCACCTCATCGTTTGGCTACCGCAGGCACCCCCTTACCGGTAACTACACTTTTCATAACGGCATTGACTTCCGGGCAAGATCAGATACGGTTTACGCCATTATGGATGGCGTGGTCAGCAACGCAAGCTATAATAGCTCACTTGGGGTCAGTATCGCCCTGACCCACCAGGAAGTGACCGCTGTTTACGGTCACCTCAGCCAGTTGTTCGTAACACCGGGAGAATCCATACAAGCCGGGCAGCCTATCGGCATTACCGGCGGAACAGGCAGGGTCACCGCTGAACACCTGCATTTCAGCATTCGCATTAAACAACAGTACATCGACCCGATGGACTTTTTCTATCAAACTTTAATTAACAGAAATCATGAGTAAAAATTTCAAACCACTGCACGAACAGATTGCAAACAAACTGATCGCGGAATTACAGGCAGGAACGTCACCATTCCAAAAGCCCTGGACGGATAGTGATGCCCCGGCCTTCACCATTCCCATCAATCCGACGACCAACAAAAACTACCGGGGGATGAACTCCTTATGGCTTTCCATGCAGGGCCATACAGATCCCCGTTGGATGACACTCAAACAAGCCGGTTATGCCGGTTATGAAGTGGAAAAAGGCGCTAAAGCCACCCTGATCAATTTCGTTAAAAGAACAAACATTGAGGCGATGCGGGATGTGGATGGTAACAAGATACTGGATGAGGACGGTAAAACACAGACCCGTACTACGGAATATGAAAAGCCGGTGATCACCAATGCCTGGGTGTTTAACGCAGAACAGATCAAGGGAATTCCGCCGCTGGCAGAATACCTCAAAGAAAAGCAGGGTGAGCAAACCTGGAGCCCTATTGAAAGGGCTGAACAATTGATCAGCGACAGTAAAGCGGTCATTATCCACGGGGGAAACGAAGCGTACTACAATAAAGCCAGTGACCAGATCCGCTTGCCGTTAAAAGAGCAGTTCGAGAATGAAACCAAATATTACGCCGTTGCCCTGCACGAGATCGGCCATTGGACAGGCCACCAAACCCGCCTGGACCGCCCGATGGAAGGCCGTTTTGGTTCTGAAGCTTATGCCCGTGAGGAACTGCGTGCGGAAATTGCCTCCCTGATGCTGGGAAGCGAACTGAAGATCGGCCATAATTTCGGGCAGCACGCGGCTTATGTAAATAACTGGATAAAGATCCTCAAAGATGAGCCTTTTGAGTTGTTCCGCGCTTCTGCAGATGCCCAGAAAATATTTGATTATGTGGTGGATATCGGGCAGAAAGTGGAGTTAAAGGAAGAAAAGTCAAAGGATCAAACCCTGAAAAAGGGTGATGAGATCGCCTACAACAATAACGTTTATAAAGTGCTGGATAAAAAAGGCAAAACCTTCACCGTAGAAGATATGGAAGGCGGCAAAACAAAGGTCAGCCCCAATGACGGCCTTTTTAAATCGTTAGTTAACGCAAAAAATAATCCTGCAGAGCAGCAGCTCATCGTACAGGAAGAGGAAGTTTCACATAGCATAGGAAGATAAGATGAACCTGATCAGCTTTAAAGAAAAGGATCTCCCGTTCCGGGAATTGGAGACCATCGGTCTGGCGGCAGGCGGCCAGCTTTTGTTGAACGTCAATGACCTGAAAGCACTGCTTTCAGGTCGCAGGACTGGCCTGATGCACCTGGAAAACCTGGAAGCAGAAGGCATACAGATCAAAGCCATAGATGCCAAAGTATCCCTCCGGCAAAACGAACAGGGCAAAACGGATCTGTTGATCCATCCTATTTACAGGAAACCGGATACGCCGGATTTCCTGGATGACAACGAAGCACGGCAACTTGAAAAAGGCGAAGTAGAGAACTTCCTGAAAACGACCACCGATAATAAGGGCAATAAAAAGGAGATCCTGGTGGAATACGATTCGGAAACCCGCGAGTTTATTGTTTCTGACACAGAAAAGATCATGGCACCCGATATGGTCAACAATGAATTTCTCACACCGGCCCAAAAAGAAAAATACCGCAAAGGCAAAGAAGTAGAACTGGCCGACAGGACCAAGTTTAATTATTCCGGTACGGACCTGAATGGTATCCGGTCTAACAAGCTGGCCCTGATCGCTTCTATTGTCATTGACGGCGGGCTTTCTTATATGGTTTACAAAGGACTGAATGCGCTCTTTGGTGAGAAACGGGACGAAAAGGAAGCCGGTACTTTAAGCCCCGGTTATTATAGCGCTATGGCTGATGTAGAGGACCAGCGGCCCGTGGCGACGAATGAGCACATCCGTTTTGACAGTAAAAGCCGTGTGTCACGGTAATGAATGCGATTTTAACTGAGCTTGGAGTTCCCGGAGAACTCCAGGCTTTTTTTCAGGTAACCGACCTCGTGTTCAGCTATGGAAAGGATAGCGAATACTTCGATAAAGACTTCCACCGGGTTCCTGCTACCTCAAATTTATGGATGGCCTGTAATGACCTCACCAGCGAGGTGGTCATTACCTACAGCGCGATGGAGGCCATCGCGTATTTAACCCTTAACAAACACCGCTATTCCCGGATTGATACCCTGGCGTTTGTTGCCGTCGGCAACCTGCCCCATGACAGTCAGTTACAATGGATGCGCTCCGCCTGGCTGAAAAAAAAAAATATACACTCGTATTCGGCAATGACCTGTTAGGAAGGTTAGCCGATATTAAAGTAGCTGCCGGACTGGCTGATCGCCGGGTCCGGCTGTACTGGAACAGCCCCAATATTCGTATAGAAACCGAAAACTGCCATCATGAATTTGCGATGGATAACCTCTCACTGAATGTTTTTGAGAAAGCATTTGGCATCCGCTCCGGTATCCGCACCCATAAACCAATCCGGTTCGACACCTTTTTAGATCAATTGAAACACAATGGAAAACAATGAAATATTACTGAGACCGGCAATGAGATTTGCCGTTCTCAAAATTCTGCCGCTTATCTTTTTGGCCCTCCTTTTTTTACTGCTTGCCTGGTACCTGTCTCCTTTTTTTGTGTTTTTCAGTATCGGGACATTGGCTGCGGGATGGTATCGCTTGTTATATATCCGAAAAAGCATTTACCTCATTACCCCGGAAGTTGTCAGGATCAGCCGGGGGATATTCTTTAAAAGAACGGATATGCTGGAAATATACCGCGTTAAAGATTATGTCATTACGCAATCATTTATCCTTCAGCTCTTGGGCTTGATGAACCTGACCTTAAAAAGTACTGATGCCGAAAACCCGGTGATCTGGATGGTTGGCATACCGGAATCTGACGTCATCGACACGATTCGGGACTATGTGCAGGAAGCACGCAAATACAACAGAATTTATGAAATTAATTGAACAAAAACTTTGATTTTACTAATCTAATTAGTATATTTAGATATCAAACATCATGAAAACAATATTCTATTTTATCGCTTCCTGCTTCATTTCCACTTTTGCTTTTTGGGGCGCATTGGTGGCAAGAAACCCATTCCCGCTTTATGGCGTGGGATTCGGCATATGGGCGCTCTTCATTTGGGGTTATAACCAGCGTTCAAAAAAAGAAGCGGATAAACGTTTCCACGAGCGAATGTTCCAGGACTATATGCGATCTAAAAATCGTAATGCGAATCGCTGGTAAATGTTATTGATATACTAGTTTTTTAGTATGTTGCGCGCTACTAAAATCGTGGGCAACCCGCTCACAATTGTGATAAGGTTTAGGTTAAAATCCCCAGGCGGCGAGCGCTCTGGGGATTTTGTATATAACTAAGCATAAAGGGCAGTCCTTAAGTCCATCTATATAATCCTTTTCTATCTTCAGCAGGTCTGAAACTGCTATCTCCACTACGTCATTTTATGCTTTTCGATAAATGATCAAATTAATCTATAGCATAATCCTTTCACATCTCACCCAAGAAACCAAAACAACTTTTAATACTTCCTCCCCTTTTTTAAAATTCTAGACTGGTAAAACTATTATCGAATAGAAAATAATATCTTGCAGGTGAATACTTAAACCATGATCGAAGAAACTGACCTTCTAAAAGATATTACGCTTGTCGAGAATAATGCTAAAACAATAAGAGACCATCTTAAGGAGTTAGACAACAATCCTAAAAACCATCAAAGGAGGTGGTTTTGGGAACTTCTTCAAAATGCGAAAGACTCAGCATTAGAAAACCAAAGCATAAAGATTAAACTTGAGCTTAACGGTAATATTTTGAAATTCAGCCATGATGGGCGTCCATTCAAAATACAGGAGCTTATTCACATCATATTTCACGGTTCTACGAAAGATCAATTAGAAGGAAAAACCGGAAAGTTCGGTACCGGGTTCATGACAACACACCTGCTTTCAAAGGTCATTGATATAGAAGGTAAATTAGAAGACGGCAGATATATTAATTTCAGGCTCGACCGATCCTCAAAAGACGTAAAAATCCTGAAAGTTGCTCTTGATGATTCCTACACCGCTTTTAAAGAAGATCTTAAGAAAGGAATTATTAAAGATTTGGGGCAGTACCAAACAGTCTTCACTTACCATCTAAATGATAAGACCAGAAAAATCGCGGAGGATGGAATAGCCGAGTTAAAAACAATAGCAGCAAAAGTGCTGGCATTTAATGACAACATTGGCAGTATCCAAGTGCTTGATAATGGGAGTTTATGGAAAATGGAAGCAACGGGCCGTACCGTTTTATTTAACGGAAATATAAGCCAAATTAGCTTTGCAATCAATGATACACCGGTACAAAATACCAATCTGATATATAAATTGAACGCAGATCTCCACTTGGGAGTTGAATACAATCCTGAAACCAAAGAGATCAACAGGCTGGATAAAACCGTACCAAGGATTTTTTTAGACTTCCCCTTGTTTGGATCTGAAAATATAGGCATTCCTTTGATTATCAACAGTAAAAACTTTCACCCGCTAAGAGAACGTACAGGGATTTATTTGAACGCTGTTGAAGTAGATGAAAACGAGGACGAGGGTGAAGGCGCAGAAGCACACTCCAATAGACTTCAAATGGCAAAGAGTATTGAGGCCATCAAAAAACTGGTCTCAATTTTAGCTGATAACGGCGTTAAAAACCTTCACCATTTATTCAATTTTAGAAAACCTGTTCCGGCCGACTGGATAGATGAAGAGTATTTGGCAAAACTTTACTCAAAAACACTAAAAGATCTTTTTGATGTTAAAGTCGAACCCATCTCATTCGATAACAAAACAACGTTTAACAAATCGTTGAATGACCTTTACCTTCCATCGACCGGCAAAGAGGATGAATCAAATAACGGCGATGTATATTATGATTTACTCCGAGAAATAATTCCGGAACTGCTTCCCGGGAAAGGCACATGGCCATACTGGAAAAAATACAGGAAAACATGGGGGGCTATTAGCACTGATTTTAAAGAGGTCTTGAAATTTGACTTCACTACCGGCAAACTGCTTTCTCAAATTGCAGAACATTCTTCAGCGGCTTCGTTGGGTACCCGCTTTTTTCAAGGCGATAGCGTTATCATGTATAATTGGTTAGACCGCCTTTATGCTGTGCTTATTAAAAATGACGAAGTTCAGTTGTTGAAAGAATACAAATGCGTTCCAAACCAAAAATTCGACCTGGTAAAACTTGATCCCACCAATCTTTTCATTGACAAAATTAAAAATGAAGATTTGAAACTGATCGGCGAGGTGATTGAACTGCCGATCAAAGAACAGTTGGTTCATGACCAGATAACAAGCATTGCTAACCAACTAACTGCTGTTGACCTCACTGAGTTTACGCAAAAGGTCATCACACGCCTTACTGAAAAAAAGACAGAATTTGGTGTATTAATCGATGCCTCGAAAAACCCATTGATACAAATGACTGAATGGTGCTTTATAAATGATAAGGTCAGTTTGCTTTTGGTCCCTTTTATATTTTCTAATTCAAATGATGACCAACCTAAAATAGAGGTAAAACTGCTTTCGGAAAATGAAAAAGCATTGGTTCCGCCAAAATACTGGCCAGAGGAATTATATAGCTATGTAAATCTTGTATCTGGCAAGTTTCTGCTTTCTGATATCTATGATCAATTGCTGGATGAGGAAAGAATTGAGTTTTTGTTTGGCAATAATCTCGTTTATAAATCTCCTTTGATCGTCGAAGATCAAGCGTTTAAGAGAGAAGAAATAAATATGATTATGACCCAGGAAAGTCAAACTAAACTCAATAGTGAAGAGCCTTATGAAATTACGCAAACCCATTACAGCGTTTCAAAATTAGTATGGTTTGAATCAGGGGATGACAATTCTGTTTTAAAGCGGGTAAAAGATTCCAAAAAAAAGACAAGGTTTCTCATTGAGTTTCTGCTGAAACATCTTATCCATTATGACCAGTCATGGAAAGAAGCTATTCAACTGGTGTCAGATTCGGAAATTAAGATCTCAATTCATCCCAGCTTATGGCTTTGCAGGTTATTTTCAAATGCTTGGATCGCTATGGGTACTGGTCGTGTCACTGAACGTCCTGATGTGCAAAATTTAAGCCCCTTCATCAAAGAGTTGAATATGCTTGATAATCTTTTGAATCCCAATGTGATCCGTTTTTTGGGTGTGCTTAAGATTTCCGTTACCGACATCATTAAAAAAATAAAGTACGATAGCGAAGAGAAACAGAATGAATGGGAAACAGCCATTATATCAATTCTGCATTCGGACATTGAACCTAAGCTTGCTGTTGAACTGATTAAAAGCCCGGAGGTAAGGGAATTTTACAAAAATAAGCTGGCTGAACAAGAGTTTATCAGTAACAACCAAAATATTGGAAAGCTCTTTGAAACGCTGTTCCATAAACTGCTCCTGGACAAAGAATATAAAGATCAGGGTATTTACATCGAAAGGGTGCATGTTGGCAGGGACTTCGACATTATTGTCGAACATGACGTATTGGACGAGAAGCGTGAAGCCCTCTTATTTGAGATTAACACGGGCAGAAAAAAAATCTATCTGGAATTGAAAGCGACTAAAGGTGCGGATGTTGGTATGACTCCTAAACAGGTTGAGGCTGCGATTAAACAGCAGGAAGAGGGCAGTAAGTATTGCCTGGTAGTTTTTCCTTACAATTCGATAGCCGATATTACCGAAGAGAACCTGTTATCAGATACTATATTTGTGACAGACATCGCTAAAAACCTTGCTGATCCGCTTAATTCTAAGATCCTGCTTGACAAAATGGTAGTATCTGGACTTACAAGGAAAGAAGTTGCTATTTCTTGCAGATATGAAAAAGTAAGGTTCCTGGTTAATAAAGAGATTTGGGATACCGATTGCGCTTTTACAGACTTTTTAGCCTGGCTGCTATTACCTTAGTGAATGAGTATTCGATGCCTTCTAAAATCACTATACGTAAGACTGCTGTTTTTTTATCTGTAGTACCGAAACACTTGTCAATTTGATCTAAAAAAACACGGCATTATTGCAGCCTTACAGGCTTAATAATGAAACCGACCCTACCTCATAAAAGAAATATCACTCCCGAACAGGCAGTAAAAGTGCTTGCCAGAAATGGAATAGTTGCTGATGAAAAAGAAGCGAAAATTATTTTGGATTTCTTATATATTTTGGCTAAATTGACTGTTAATCAATACTTTAATGACACATAACGCGGTCGTATTGTAATGCTCTCTTTATCAAATTCTTACTATTATGACTTCTGCTTATTTATACGTCCGTGTAAGTACGGATGAGCAAAAAAGAAAAGGCTACTCTCTGCCTGAACAGGAAGACCGTTTACTACGCCACTGTGAATTCAACAACATTGAGGTAAAAGGTATTTTCCGGGAAGACTACTCTGCCAAAAACTTCAAAAGGCCGGAATGGAACAAATTGTTGACCGTCGTTAAAAACCGTAAAAAGAAAGACCGGGAAAATATCCTTTTCATCAAATGGGACAGGTTTAGCAGGAACATTGAATTTGCCTACCAGATGATTGGTATTTTAAGGGCGATCAATGTGCAGGCGATGGCCATCGACCAGCCGATTGATTTTAGCATTCCTGAGAGCACGGTGATGCTTGCGGTTTATTTATCTATCCCTGAAGCTGAAAATGGAAGACGCGCGTTAAACACCTCCGGTGGGATGCGCAGGGCCAGGAAAGAAGGCCGCTGGATGGGCGCGGCACCTAAAGGCTACCAAAACCTGGTTTATCCTGATGGAAGAAAGTACATCGCCCCAAAATACCCTGAAGCGGCTTTAATGAAATGGGTATTTGAGGAATTGTCCAAAGGTATTCTTGTTGCCGAACAGGTCCGCAAAATTGCTTGTCAGAGAGGCCTCAAATGTGAACGCAATAATTTCTGGAAACTCATCCGCAATCCGATGTATGCGGGTATCATCATAGTTCCGCCATTTGAAAATGAGGAAATGCAGTTTGTAAAATCTCAGCATGAGGCTCTGATATCGCAAACACTTTTTTATGAAGTTCAAAACATTTTAAATGGCAATAAGCGCCCTATAGCTACCAAAGTTGTATCAAAGGATATGCTACCGCTACGGGGCTTTTTAGAGTGCCCGGATTGTAACCGGATGCTAACAGGCAGCGCATCAAAAGGAAGGCACGAACGCTATTATTATTACCATTGCACCGGCACTACCTGTAAATGCAGGTTCAAGGCTGAAACTGTCAATCAATACTTTGAGGATGAGCTGATCAAGTTCAATTTAGCACCGGGTGTTGGCGAACTGTTTAAAATGGTGGTTATGGACGAATGCAGGTCAACCAGCAGGGATGATTTAGATGAAAGGAAAGTTATTTCTAATAGGATTGAAGAGCAGGAATTAAACTTATCTAAGGCCCGGAAACGGTTATTAAAAGAAGAGATTGATGCCGATGATTTTAAAGCGATAAAAGCCGAATGTAATGAAGAATTAAGGCTGTTAGAAAGCAAACTGGCGGACCTTCCGGCTAAATCAAATGAGTTAAAGTCTATTGAGATGCTTTTAGACGTAGTGATAGCCCGATATTCAAATATCCTGCAACACTATAAAAATCAGCCAGTTGAGGAAAAAAGGAAGATTATTGGTTCGATGTACCCCAAAAATCTATGTTTTGACGGAACCCAACATCGAACCGCTTATTTGAGTGAACCACTTACTCTTATCTTGCTGATAAACAGCAATTTACAAGGCAAAAAAAGAGGGGAAAAGTTGTCTTTTTACAACCTTTCCCCTCAAGTAGCCCGTAGGGGAATCGAACCCCTGTTTCTAGAATGAAAATCTAACGTCCTAACCCCTAGACGAACGGGCCATTTCTGAGTTGCGAAATTCGGTGTTTTTAAATTTCGTTTCCCTTATTTTGGGAATGCAAAGATATACGTTTCCTGAGAAAATAAAAATATTTTTTAAAAAAAGTTTCAAATAATTGTTTCGCGCATATACCCCCGTTTATCCGGCCTGTATCATTTTTGCGCAGCGCAAACAAAAAAGAGGTTTGGCTATTTATAAATCCGGTACGTATGCAGTACCTTTATACAACAACCCAACCTACTGATGAAAGCCATTTGGAACAACCAGGTAATTGCCGAAAGCGACAATACTATTGTGGTAGAAAACAACCACTACTTCCCCCGGGAAAGCGTTAAGGCAGATTTTCTGCGCGATTGCAAAACCCAAAGCACCTGCCCATGGAAAGGCGTGGCCTCTTACCACACGCTGGAGGTTGATGGCAAACAAAACCCCGATGCTGCATGGTATTATCCAAATCCGAAACCGGCCGCGGCCAACATAGCCGGCTATATTGCTTTTTGGAAAGGGGTGAAAATAACCAACTAATATGAAGCAATATGACGCTATAGTTATCGGATCGGGGCAGGCGGGTTTGCCGCTGGCCAAAAAACTGGCTACAGCCGGCAAAAAAACCTTACTGGTTGAGAAACGCTACATCGGCGGCACCTGCGTAAACGATGGCTGCACCCCTACCAAAACCATGGTAGCTTCGGCAAAGGCTGCCTACATGGCCGGCAAAAGCGCCGAGCTGGGTGTACCGGTAAAGGGCTTTAAGGTGGATATGGCCAAAATTAAAAAGCGCAAGGACCAGATTGTGATGACCTCTCGCAACGGCGGACAAAAAGCTGCCGAGAAAATTAAAAACCTCGATCTCATTTTTGGCGAAGCCGTTTTTAGCGGCGAAAAGACTTTCGAGATAAAATACAACAGTGGCAAAAAACAAACGGTAAGTTCCGAACTCATTTTTTTGAACGTGGGCGCACTGCCGCTTATCCCCGAGATTGAAGGATTAAAGGATATCGAATACCTCACTTCCACCACTATCTTAGATCTGGATTACGTGCCCGAACACTTGCTTGTGCTGGGCGGCAATTACATCGGGCTGGAGTTTGGCCAGATGTTCCGCAGGTTTGGCAGCAAGGTTACCATACTGGAGCGTTCTGCAAGGCTTGTCAGTCATGAGGACGAAGATATTTCCGTGGAGATGCAAAAGATCCTGGAGTTGGAGAACATAACCGTTTTAAACAACACACAGGCCATTAAATTCAAACAAAAAGATAAAGGCAAAATAACCGTAACCCTATCCGAAAAAGGCAAGGAGCGCAAGATCAAGTGTACCCATGTACTGGTGGCAGTTGGTCGCAAGCCGCAGTCGGAAGCGCTCAACTTAGCGGCAACAGGTGTAACTACCGACGACGATGGCCACATCCCCGTTAACGAAAAACTGGAAACCAACGTCCCCGGCATTTATGCATTGGGCGATGTAAAGGGCGGCCCGGCATTTACGCATATTTCTTACAACGATTACACCATTGTGTACCGAAACCTCATAGAAAAGCAGGACCTCAACACCAAAGACCGGCCCCTGCCTTACTGCATGTTTACCGACCCGCAACTGGGCCGTGTAGGTATTAGCGAGGCTGAGGCTAAAAAACAGGGTTTGAATTACAAAGTGGCTAAACTACCAATGGCCCATGTGGCACGCGCTATTGAAACCGGCGACACACGCGGCTTTATGAAGGCCATTGTTGATGCCGATACCAAACAGATCTTAGGCGCCGCGGTGCTTGGCCCGGAGGGTGGCGAGATCATGACTGTTTTGCAAATGGCCATGGAAGGCGGCATCACTTACGACAGAATCCGTTATTGTGTATTTGCGCACCCGCTGTATTCCGAATCGTTAAACAACCTGTTTATGAAACTGGAAGACTAATTACTTTTTATGATAAAAGTTGAACGCCTGGTAAAAAAGTTTGGTACCACTATCGCTGTAAACGGCATCTCCTTTGAGGTGAACGAGGGCGAGAACATGGTATTGCTGGGCACCAGCGGCTGCGGTAAAACCACCACGCTTAAAATGCTTAACCGGCTGATTGAGCCCGATGGCGGTGCGGTATTTATCAAGGGCAAAAATATTTTAGAGCAATCACCCGAAACCCTTCGCCGGGGCATTGGCTACGTGCTGCAGAATAACGGCTTGTTTCCGCATTATACCGTTGCCGAAAACATTGCTGTTGTGCCTAACCTGCTAAAATGGGATAAGGCCAAAACGCAAAAGCGTGTTGACGAACTGCTGGAAAAACTCCATCTCTCCAAAGATTACCTCAATGTTTATCCTAATGAGCTCAGCGGCGGGCAGCAGCAACGCATTGGCTTAGCCAGGGCTTTGGTTGCTGACCCACCCGTATTGCTGATGGACGAGCCCTTTGGCGCACTGGATAACGTAACCCGATCCAGCATCCATAAAGAATTTAAGGCTTTGGACGAGTTGAAGCGCAAAACCATTATTATGGTAACGCACGATGTGCAGGAAGCCTTTGAACTGGCAGACCGCGTGGCACTGATGGATAAGGGTAAAATTGTACAGATTGGCAGCCCGGCTGAGTTGCTGTTTAACCCCACTAATGATTTTGTGCGCGGCTTTCTGCAGGAACAACGTCTGCAACTGGAATTTAAGGCCATTAAGCTTACTGATTTATGGGAGCACCTGCCGGAAACCAACCGCAAAACAAACACATCCTCACTTTCTGCGGAGATGGATGTATGGTCGGCACTGGAAACATTTAAATTTCAGAAGGGCGAAAACCTTAACGTCCTTCATCAGCAGAACAAGGAGATCAAAACCATCACTTTTGAGCAACTGATGTCGGCTTATTCACACTATAAAAACCTGCAGCCGCATGAATGAGCCACAACAAACCCTGCTCGATTTTATGCGCCAGCAAGCTGATAAGCTTGGCGTACAAACCATGCAGCACATCGGGCTTACGTTTATTTCTTTACTTATAGCCGTGCTCATTGGCCTGCCATTGGGCATTTATATCACCCGTAAAAAAAGCATTTCGGGTATTGTACTGGGTATTGCAGGCGTATTGCAAACGGTGCCCAGCATTGCGCTGCTCGGCTTTATGATCCCGCTATTGGGTATCGGTGCGAAACCCGCTATTGTAGCGCTGCTTTTATACGCCCTGCTCCCTATCATCCGCAACACCTACACGGGCATTACCGGGGTAGATCCTTCGGTAAAAGAAGCCGCCGTAGCCATGGGCATGAGCAAATGGCAGGTGCTATTTAAAGTAGAACTTCCGCTGGCTATGCCGGTAATACTGGCAGGCATCCGTACTGCCACAGTAATAAACGTAGGCGTGGCTACGCTGGCATCCTACATCGCAGCAGGGGGCTTGGGTGAATTTATTTTCGGTGGCATCTCGCTTAATAATACCAACATGATTTTGGCAGGCGCTATCCCGGCGGCATTGCTGGCTATTATTTTTGATTTCCTGCTCTCTAAGGTACAGAAACTCAATTTTAAAAAAGTGCGCAAAGCGGCAATGGTTGCCCCTGTAATTATTGTGCTGTTCTCTACCCTGTATTTTATTCCATCAGCCTATGGCAGCAAACTTACCGCGGGTTTTACGCCCGAGTTTATGGGCAGGCAGGATGGTAACCTTGGGCTCATTAGTAAATACGGTTTAAAAATTCACACCATTGTGATAAACGATGCCGTAATGTACAAGGCAGCACAGGAAAAAGAACTGGACGTGATCAGCGGGTACTCTACCGACGGAAGGCTGAAGGCCTACAACCTGGTAGTGCTTGATGATGATAAAAAGATCTTCCCGCCTTACTACGCGGCGCCGGTGGTGCGCGAAGACGCCCTGCGCAAATTCCCCGAACTGGAAAAAACCTTAAATCTGCTGTCTGGCACCATTACAGATTCGATAATGACCGAACTGAACTACAAAACCGACTACCTGCACCAAACACCCGAACGCGTAGCCAAAGATTTTTTAGTGGCCCACAAACTCTGGAAAGCCGATAAAGGCGGCAAGGCTGGCGTAGTGCGTATCGGCTCCAAAATATTTGGTGAGCAGTACATCCTGGCGAGTATGTACACCATGCTGATAAAAGGCTATACCGATTATGATGTGGCCACCAAAACCGGCCTCGGCGGCACCAAGATTGTTTTTGATGCGCTTACGAATGGTCAGATAGATTTTTACCCGGAGTACACCGGCACAGGCCTGCTGGCTATTTTACAGGCAGCGCCAAAAACGGTAACAGCCTTGCAGGTAAGTAAGGATAGCACCTATAATTACGTGCAGCGCGAATTTTTAAAACGTTACCAAATTAAGTGGCTTAAACCCATAGGCTTTAATAATGCCTACGCGCTGATGATGCGCGAAAAGCAAGCAAAAGAGCTGCATATTAAAACAATTTCTAACCTTAAACGCTATTTGGATAGTAAGTAAACCAATGGATATAGCCGAATGTTATAAGAAGGTACGCCGGCGTACCGACGAGATCTGCGAACCGCTGCAAACGGAAGATTATGTAGTGCAGCCAGTGGTTGATGTTAGTCCCCCTAAGTGGCACATAGGTCACACCACCTGGTTTTTTGAAACCTTTATCCTGAAGCCATATTTTATGGGCTACCAGGAGTACGACCCCAACTACAACTACGTTTTTAACAGCTATTACGAAACGGTGGGTAACCGCGTTATCCGTACAGACAGGGGTAATTTAAGCCGCCCTACCGTTATTGATATTAAGCTGTACCGCAAGTATGTAGATGATGCCATGTACAATTACCTGCAATGCAACGAAATTAGCGATGAAGTGCGCGAATTGCTGATCCTTGGCTTTAACCACGAAGAGCAGCACCAGGAACTTTTATTGACTGATATAAAATTCATCCTCGGCAACAACCCGCTTTTTCCGGCTTACTCGCATGAGTATGTTAAGCCAAAGGTTGCAGAACCAACAGATACAGAATTTATTAGAATACCTGAAGGCGTTTACGAAGTTGGTTTTGCCGGCGATGGTTTTTGTTTTGATAATGAGCTGAACCGCCACAAGGTTTATTTAAATGCTTTTGAGATGAGCCCAAATTTGGTTACCAATGCCGAATACCTGGAGTTTATCAACAGCGGTGGTTACCACGATTTCCGCCACTGGCACGCCGCCGGATGGGATTGGGTAAACACCAATAAGGTAGAAGCCCCTATGTACTGGCACCTGGTAGATGGCGAGTGGCATTATTATACTTATCATGGGTTAGAGCCGCTGCATCTGCACGAAGAACTTTGCCATATCAGCTATTACGAAGCATACGCCTACGCAGCCTGGAAAGGCATGCGCATCCCTACCGAGTTTGAGTGGGAAGTAGCGGCAACCCAATTTAAATGGGGCAACCGCTGGGAGTGGACCGAAAGCGCTTACCTGCCCTACCCCGGTTTTGCAAAAGCACCAGGCGCTATTGGCGAATATAACGGCAAATTTATGGTTGGGCAAAAAGTATTGCGTGGTGCATCTGAGGTAACTTCGCCAAATCATAGCCGCATTACTTACCGTAACTTTTTTCAACCGGAACTGCGCTGGCAATTTACTGGCATACGTCTTGCTAAATAAGAACATCATCAGCCCCATAATATGGAAAACACAACTACCGACTGTTTAAGGCCATCGGCTCCTAAAACTGAGATAAGCGATAACCAATTTTATAAAGACGTTTTGGCAGGCCTGCACTCGGAACCAAAGCGCCTCGATTCTAAATATTTTTACGATGCCACTGGTGACAAGCTTTTCCAGGAGCTGATGAATTGCGAGGAATACTATCCAACCAATTGTGAGATGGAGATCTTCACCCAAAAAACGGCAGATCTGGCAAAATCCATCATTGCAGGCGGCGATGCTTTCGATCTGATTGAACTGGGTGCGGGCGATGCTACCAAATCATCGCATTTGCTTAAATACCTGATAGATAAAAAGGCAGATTTTACTTACCTGCCTATAGATATCTCTGGCAATGTAATCTCTTATCTTAACATCACCCTGCCGGTAACGTTGCCGGGCATTAAAATAACCGGCTTAAAAGGCGAGTATTTTGATATGCTGAAGAAGGCGGCGTCTATATCAGATAAACGCAAGGTGGTAATGTTTCTGGGCTCTAACATTGGCAATATGCCTGTGAATGATGCCGAAGGTTTCTGCAAAGTACTGCGCAAACATCTTTCGCCCGGTGATATGGTACTGATAGGCGTGGACCTGAAAAAAAACCCAAAAACCGTACTGGCTGCTTATAACGACAAGGAGGGCATTACCAAACGATTTAACCTCAATTTGCTGGAACGCATCAACCGCGAATTGAACGCCGATTTTGACGTAGCCCAATTTGACCATTACGCCATGTACGATCCTGAAACCGGTGCCTGTAAAAGCTACCTAATAAGCCAGACCGCCCAACAAGTAAAAATAAACGGCACCGAAAATATCAGCTTTGATAAGGACGAATACATCTACATGGAAATCTCGCAGAAATACGCCATAGAGCAGGTGAATACCATGGCTGCGGCAACAGGTTTTAAACCAATTGACCAGTTCTTCGACAGCAAAAACTGGTTTGTTGATGCGGTTTGGGTGGCTGAGTAATTTCCAAAGCACTTCTTTTAGAGACGCAATATTTTGCGTCTCCCGCATGCATGATTCACTTATTTATGCAGCCGCTCTTACGCAGAGACGCAAAATATTGTGTCTCTTCCATTGGCATTCCGTAATTAAGCCTATATTTATTTCAAATTATACCACTTAAAATATGGGAGCATCGTCAATAGCATTATTTATAATTGGTTTTTTTATCCTCATTGTTGTCCTTTCATCATTTGTTACCGTAAAGCAGGGCACCATTGCTGTGGTAACCATCTTTGGCAAATACCGCCGCATCCTTACTCCCGGGCTTAACTTTAAGATCCCGCTGATAGAGAACATCTACTCAAAAATATCCATCCAAAACCGGTCGGTAGAATTAGAGTTTCAGGCCGTTACGTTTGATCAGGCCAACGTATATTTCAAAGCCATGCTGCTTTATTCCGTACTCGATCAGTCGGAAGAGGCCATTAAAAACGTTGCCTTTAAGTTTGTGGACGAACGCAACCTGATGCAGGCTCTTATCCGCACGGTAGAGGGTTCTATCCGTGCATTTGTGGCTACCAAGCGCCAGAGCGAAGTACTGATATTACGCCGCGATATTGTTGAGCACGTAAAGGAACAGCTGGATACTGTGCTGGAAGGCTGGGGCTATCACCTGCAAGATCTGCAGCTGAACGATATCACTTTTGATGATGTCATCATGAAATCGATGAGCCAGGTGGTAGCATCAAACAACTTGAAAGCCGCCGCCGAGAATGAAGGCCAGGCTTTACTCATCACCAAAACCAAAGCAGCAGAGGCCGACGGTAATGCCATTAAGATCTCTGCCGAGGCCGAGCGCCAGGCTGCCCAGCTGCGCGGGCAAGGTATAGCCCTGTTCCGCGAGGAAGTTGCCAAGGGTATGACCATGGCCGCCAAAGAAATGCAGGGCGCCAATATGGATACCTCGGTTATCCTCTTCACCATGTGGACGGAATCTATTAAACACTTCGCAGAAAATTCTAACGGCAACGTTATTTTCTTAGACGGCAGCACCGAAGGCATGGAGCGCACCATGAAAGAAATGATGGCCTTAAACCTTTTGCATACCCAGCCAGTCAAAAAGTAAATTATTTACTTAGGCTACCATATGTTTAAAATATTTAGGGCGGGTTTCGCATTCGCTTTGCTGCTGATTGCGTCAACCGGTTTGTTTGCACAACCCTTCAGGCAATTAACCATTAACGATTTCAGGGGCAGCCCGCGGGCCAATAACCGGGGCGTGGTAGCTTATACCAATTGCACTATCGATTTCCGTTTCCAGGCTACACGCGGTAACGATGGCTACCGCCTCAACTTTAATGTACGGTTGAATATGAATACCGACCGCTCCTGGATAGATCACTCCCGCATCACCTCGCCGCAGGTTTTAGCAGAAATTTTAAAGCACGAGCAGGGCCACTACAATATTGCCTACCTCGAGCAGCAGGAAGTACTGCGCACCATGGGACGCACCCGCTTCACAGGCAATTATCAAAACGAAGCTATGGCCATCTTTAACCGCATAGATGCCAAGTACAAGCAGCTGAACGTTGATTACGACGAAGATACCGCGCACAGCACCAACCGGCAGCAGCAGCACAGCTGGGACGTTTATTTTGATAAGCGCATAGATTACATGCCGCCGCTAACCGCCAACCTGAATGGCGATTAGCCGCTGTAAATCAGATTTGCCATCTGTTTAATATTGCTGTACTTTTGGCACTGTATGCCAACCGGTAAAAATATCTATTTCGCATCCGATTTCCATTTAGGGGCTATTAACTATGCTTCGTCGCGTGAGCGGGAAGACCGTATTGTGCGCTGGCTGGATATGATAAAAGATGATGTAGCCGAGCTGTTCCTGATTGGTGATGTGTTTGATTTCTGGTTTGAATACAGCACGGTGGTACCCAAGGGGCACATCCGCTTTTTGGGTAAGCTGGCCGAACTGGCCGATGCCGGGGTAAAGCTTTACCTGTTTAAAGGCAACCACGATATGTGGATGTTTAACTACTTTGTTACAGAATTAAACGCCACCATAATTAGCAACGAGATGGTGATGGAGCGCGGCGGCAAAAAATTCTACCTGCATCATGGCGACGGCCTCGGTCCCGGCGATCATAAATATAAATTTCTGAAGAAATTTTTCCGCAGCGGGTTTTGCCAATGGTTGTTTGCCCGGTTGCACCCCAATTTAGGCGTAGGCATAGCTACCGGCTGGTCTAAGGAAAGCCGCAAGCTAAGCGATAAAACCGACCACCTGAAACCCTACGAACAAGAGTGGCTGGTAACCTACTCCAAAGAAGTACTGAAAACCACTTATTACGATTACCTCATCTTCGGGCACAGGCATTTGCCGCTGGATATTCAACTGGGCAGCAGCCGCTACATTAACCTGGGCGAGTGGATCAACTTTAACTCCTATGCCGTGTTTGATGGCACCAATCTGGATCTGCGTTACTTCGAGAAAAAGTAGCCTCCTATTTCCGCTTTTATTACTGCTGTTGGTGGTGTTCATTTTTATTTGGATGAACACTTTTGAACATTTTGAACACCTTGAACACTAATGCAATTCTTTAGCAAAACAAAAGCAAAATACTAATAATGAGTACATTATGGTTTTAAGCCAATTTTACGTAGGTGTTCATTTTTTTGCTGGCCGGACACATGTTTGCTAACGTCCTAAAGATTGTTGGTGACACCAACCAACAACGAAAAAACTTCTCCGTAGGAGTTAAAGCTTTGTAGAAAATAATGTCCGGGTTTTCTTTGCGCCGTAGGTGCAAAACTTCCACAAAGTAATATGGCGAATGGGTTGCACCTACGGCGCAAAGAAACCTTTATAGCTTTTTTCTACAAAGCGATCTCCCCGATGGGGAGGCCTATCAAAACGTAATATCTTCCTAACACTTATCATAACAATACCAGCAACAAGCAAATCTGTTCCGCTTTTTTATTAGCGGATCATGAGAATGCAGTATCAGCGCTTATTACTCCCTTAAATCTCTTTACAATCAACTGAATGTATTTATACTTTAATTTGCGTATTTTTGCATGTTTTTTGCAGTGCATTACGTGTACTAAACCCGATTGAAATGGAAAGCCTTTTTTGAGCGGGGCATTGTGCAAAGCAAAAAGGCTTGTAATAAAAAGCGGGGCTACAGTAACCAATTAGCGCTGCACTTGATTTTCGAAATAAGATGTTAGAGAAATTAGAATTAATATTTCAACGCTGGAAAACTGTTGAAGGTGAACTGAGCAGCCCTGACGCCATGAGCGACATGAAGCGCTTTGCCCAAATGAACAAGGAATATAAAGATCTTGCCAAAATTGTTGACGAGTATAACATATACCGCAACATTATGAGCAACATTGATACCAACAAAGAGATTTTGGCTACCGAGAAGGACGATGAGTTTCGCGAGATGGCCAAAATGGAGCTGGATGAACTGCTTACCAAACAGGAAGAGATGGAAGAAACCATCCGCCTGATGCTGATCCCTAAAGACCCGGAAGATTCTAAGAATGCCATGATAGAGATCCGCGGTGGTACTGGTGGTGACGAGGCCGCCCTTTTTGCAGGCGACCTTTACCGCATGTACATGCGCTACTGCGAAAAACGCGGCTGGAAAACCGAACTGGTAGATTATACCGAAGGTACATCCGGCGGTTACAAGGAGATTGTGTTCAGCGTAAACGCCGAGGATGCTTACGGTAACTTTAAATACGAAAGCGGCGTGCACCGCGTACAGCGCGTGCCCGATACCGAAACCCAGGGCCGTGTGCATACTTCAGCAGCATCGGTAGTAGTATTGCCGGAAGTTGATGAGTTTGATATCGACCTGCAGGTGAGCGATATCCGTAAGGATCTGTTCTGCGCTTCGGGGCCGGGTGGTCAGTCGGTAAATACTACGTATTCTGCCGTACGTTTAACCCACTTACCTACCGGTATTGTGGCGCAATGCCAGGATCAGAAATCGCAGCTAAAGAACTATGATAAGGCTTTAGGCGTATTACGCTCACGTGTTTACGAGATGGAATTGCAGAAGCATTTGGAAGAAACTTCTAAAAGGCGCAAAACCATGGTTGCCACCGGCGACAGAAGTGCTAAGGTACGTACCTACAACTACCCGCAGGGCCGCTTAACCGAGCACCGCATTGGCTTAACCATTTACAACCTTACCGGTGTAATGAACGGCGATTTGCAGGAAATTATGGAAGCGCTGCAATTTGCAGAGAACGCCGAAAGACTTAAAGAAGGAACAGCCGCTTAATACGGTTTAATGTGCGCGGAAGATTAAACCCGCACCCAGATAATCACAATCACTGCCATGTATGTAGGCCTTAACCTGGGCAGCCATCCATGGCAGTATATAACACTTCACCCCAGGCGTCCAATAGGTGTGTATGGTAGTCGTGCTTTTATAGTGCAGGTAATACCCATAATTGGCCATAATAGCCAGCCGGCCCATCCACAGGTCGGTACCCAGGCTCATACCAACCCGCCACCTGTCGTAAGATGTACCGTGGTATTGGTAAGTACGCTCCAGGTTGGTCTTCGGATCATCATCAGGCTGGTAAAGCGTAAAATAATAAACCGCATCTGTAGCAGCCTTTAAACTAAATACCGGGCTTACGCGATAGTTGTATCCGGCGGTAAACCCGGTTTTATATAAACCGCCATCGGCTTTTTGTACCCCTCTCCTGCCCACATCAAACCCAAACTCAAACGAGTGTTTGTAAAATTCGCTGAATGCCTTGCTGCTGGTTTGCGGCCCGGGCGTGTTCAGTGTTTTTACTACGCCAAAAGCAGCTTCTATGGAGTTTACACCATTGTTGGGCACACGTACCGCCCCGTTAGAGTAATGGAAAATATCTATGCCGGCTTTTAAAGCGATGGAACTGCTCACCGGTGTTACCAGCTGCAGCCCCGCTTGCGATGCCAGGTTAATATGGCTGCCAATAAGCGGGTTGCCATTGCTAAAGTAGGTACCGGTAGAATATGCCAAACCCAGCGCCGGGGTAAACAGCAGGCGGGTACCCGCCAGTTTAACAATGGGAATTTCTAACCGCCCCAGTATGCTGTACACGCTGCCCAGCAAATGCGTGGTGGTAGGTACGCTATCTATAATAGCTACCTTATTAAAATTGCGATAGCCTGCAACTATATCAATGGCCTGTATATTTAAAATGCGGATGTATGGCGCTTTGTTATTGGCCATATCATAATGGTAAGTAAACTCGCCGCCAGCCAGGTGGCCGGGCAGCTTATATTTTTCGGCAGTAAAAGAGCTTAAACCATACAGCCCGGTAAAGCCAATTTTATCATTGCCTGTTTGCGCTATTATATACTGAAATGAAAATAATAACAGTGAAAATAACAGGGCTCTTTTATTCATAAACAAAAAAATACTTGTGCGGCCTTTGGGGGCATGGTTTAAGTAAGGTTATTATTTTAACAGTATACAAAAATAACCTGTTGAGATATTTTTATATAATCGACCTCTAAAATAACGGTTTTATATCATTAATTCCCCTTTTCATCTCAATTTCATAATGCCCCGCTACTTTCGTATTCGAGATGTTACAATTTCATTCCTTATTTCGTAATGGTGCTGTAACATAATTTAACTGTACATAATCTTTGTATACTATGCTGGCAGTACAAAACATAACAGGAAACAACACTATATTCGGCCGCCCTGCGCGCTTAATGGGCAACATATTCAATATCAGCCTGGTTGCTAATGATGCAGCCTGGGCAGATGAGCGGATAGATAGCGCTATTGAAGAAATAAACCGTGTAGAAAAACTGCTGAATACTTTTACTGACGATAGCAAAATAAACGAGATAAACCGCAACGCGGGCATCAGGCCGGTATATGTTGGCGCCGAAATTTTTAAACTGGTTGACAGGGCCCTGCAGATTTCCGACCTTACCTACGGCACTTTTGATATAACCTACCCGGCCACTACTCCGGCAGATATTAACCCAAAAACATTAAAAAAGAAGATAAGCTTTACCAACTATAAAAACGTTGTGCTTGATGCCGCTAAGCAAACCGTGTTTTTAAAGAACAAGGGTATGCGCATTGGCTTTGGCGCTATTAGCCGCGGTTACGCTGCAGACAGGGCCAAGTATATTTTACAAATGCAGGGCGTAAGCAGCGGCGTTATTAATGCCGGCGGCGACTTATTAAGCTGGGGTTTACAGCCCGATAATACCCCGTGGACCATCGGCACTGCCGACCCTGCGCAGGCTCACCAGCCTTTTGCCGGTGTTAACATCAGCAACATGGCGGTGGCTACTTCATTTAATGCCGAAAAGTTAACGGCTATTACCAGCAACAAACCCGCCGGAAGCATTGATCCTGAGAACGGTTTCCCGGTGAGCAAAATAAAAAGTGTAAGCATAATTACCCCCGGTGCAGAACTGGCCGATGCTATGGCCACTCCTATCATAGCAATGGGTATTAACGCAGGCTTGTATTTAATAAACAAGCTAAACCAAATGGCATGCATCATTATTGATGACCATGCGCGAATCTACACATCAAAAGATATCAATTTAGTTGGATAAGAGGCTTGCCCCTCATTCAACTAAATTATATATTTACGTACTATAAACGCCAACCTTATAAGCTGAATTTTTACCCTTAAATTTTTATTTATGGATGGTGCCTTAAATGCATTGTTTATAAATAACAAAGCATTTCCTTTTCGCCCAAAATGATAAAGTGGTTTTTGTATATTGTACTTTTAATGATATCCGTGCCACGCCTTTTATCTGCCAAAACTAATACCTTTACTGCCGTACCTGCGTTTAAAACAATTGCCGTTGATTTTGCTGTGCAGCAAACCCAGCAGCGCGATACAACTAAAACAAAACAACATCAGCAGGACGAGGATAAAAAGAAAATTAAAGAGATTGCCAAATCTAAAAACATGCCCAAGCCCGAAAAGGTGGAGGAGATAGACCCGGCAACCGGCAAGCCCAAAGCTAAGCCAAAAAGACAACGCAGGCCCGAAGGTTTGGAGCGGCCGCCCGAAATACCAAGAAGAAACAATAATTAATATTTTAGCTGCAACTTTTTTAATGAGATACTTCGGCATATTGTTTTTTGTTATTATTTGCACTGCATCAAGCGCCAAAACGCCGATGCCCTGGGATAGTACGCTTCGCAATAACCGTATGGTTGCCGATACCGATACCACCGTTAGGGTAAGAAAAAACTCTGCCACCGTTGGTGTTAACTACGGCAGCGATGCCCTGTTCTTTGGCCGCACCGGCCCTATTAAATATCCTTTTGTGGCAGCCGATGCTATCTTTAACAGTAAAGCAGGCTTCTTTTTATATGGCTCGGCATTAAAAGTGTTGGGGTATAAACCTTTTGTAGATGAGATTGACCTGGGCGGTGGCTATTACTATCGTTTATCTAAAAAGCTAAACGGTACCATCAGTTACACAAGGTTCTTTTTTAATAACGAATCGGAGATCATTAAATCGGCATCTACAAACGACATCAATTTTAAAAATACTTACGATTGGAAGTATCTGAAAACAAGCCTGATTGGCGATTACCTTTTTGGTAAATCGTACGATATTTTTGTAACCATCAGCAACTCCAAATACTGGGAAAGCAAGTTCAGTATATTTGATGATCAGGATTTTATCTCGGTAAACCCCGGCGTTAACATCATTTTGGGTACGCAAAACTTTGTGCAGCGCTACTCTATCGACCATAAGTATCAGCTGGAAGCCAACAATATTTATATTAAGAACGAGAATGGCCGAGGTGCAAGGGCAAACGCCAAATTTTCGATGCTGAACTATAGCTTTAAAGTGCCGGTGGCTTATAACAGGCCGCACTATACGTTAGAGTTTTCGTACAAGTACTCCATCCCGGTAAACGTGGAAGGCGCGTTATTGAACAGGCGCGAATCTTTTTATAATTTAACATTTTATTATGTTTTTTATTGATGCAGCATGAATGTTTTAATTATTGAAGATGAAAAGGCGCTTGCCTACGAACTGGAGTTGTTTTTATCAAAGAATAATTATATGTGCGAGGTATGCTTTAACGGCGCCTCGGCATCAGAAAAGATAGCCATTAACCTGTACGATTTTATTTTGATAGATCTTGGCTTGCCAGATTACGATGGCCTCGACCTGTTAAAAGAAGCTAAAAAAAGCCGCCCCGAAGCAGCCTGCATTATCCTTACCGCCCGCGCGGAGGTGAACGACCGTATAAAGGGCCTCGATTTGGGTGCCGATGATTACCTGCCCAAACCCTTTAGTTTATTAGAACTGCAAAGCCGTATGCAGGCCATTACCCGCAGAAAATTTGGCCTGGTAAACCAAACGGTAGACCTTGATGATTTTATTGTAAACCTTACCGACCGCACCATTACGCACTTAAGCAACGCGGTAAGCACCATCACCAAAAAAGAGTTCGACCTGATTGCTTACCTTATTCTGCATAAAAACCGTACGCTTACCCGTGCGCAGCTCAGCGAACATATCTGGGGCAGCGTGGTTAACGATGATTACGACTCTAACTTTATTGATGCACATATAAAAAACATCCGCAAAAAGCTAAGCGCCTTTGCCCCCGCCGATTGGCTGGAAACTGTGCGCGGCCTGGGTTACCGCATAAAAACAAACGTTTAAGTATTTGAAACTTAAAACTAAACTTACGCTGTTTAACGCGATATCCAAACTGGTTATCGTAACCCTTTTTGTGCTGTTGCTGCCCACCGTTATTGAAAGCATTAATAAGAACTATGTAGACAGCCGCCTGGTTAAACAAAAGGATAAGTTGCTGCAGATTGTTAGCGAAAAGGGTATAAAAAGCTATATAGAAGATGGCCAAAGCTACGGCAGCTATCTCCCCCTTAAAGAAGAATACATCAGTTTGGATGAGGTAGAGCCCGACTACTACGCCGATACCATCCAAAACGAACAGCGCCTGGTAGAGCGCGACACCATTGATTACCGCATCCTGAGCCACACCTTTAAAGCTGGCAAAAAGAACTACCTGCTGGAGATTGGCAAAAGCACCGAAACCATTGACGATACCACCGGCCCGCTGCAAAACATAGCTTTTATGATACTGCTGGGTATGATATTGCTCACTATTCTGGCAGATCAGGTGTATTCTAATTATATCTTAGGCCCGCTGAGTTTAATCATTAAAACCAAGCTGGTTGGCACACGGTTCCCAAGCTTTACCTCGTACAAGCAGGTAAAAACAAGTACATCCGATTTTCAGCACCTGGATATCAGTATCCATAAAATGATAGAAACCATTGAGCGGGCTTTCCAGAAAGAACGTGAGTTTATCTCCAACGCCTCTCACGAATTGATGACGCCTATCTCTATCCTGCAATCGAAAATTGAGAACATGTTTGAGCAGGAAGACATTGCCGATGAAATGAAAGTGCGTATGCTGGAGATGCAGAAGATCCTTAACCGCCTTAAAAGCATCACCAAAACCCTGCTGCTGATCTCCCAGATAGAGAACGACCAGTTTTTAAAGGAAGACCAGATTTCGCTCACCGCCCTGCTGGAAGACCTTTACGAAGAGATCTCTATTCGCCTGCAGGAGAAGAACGTTAGTTTTGAATTGGCCCTATCGCAGGATGTAGTGCTTACCAATGTAAACAAGTTTCTGCTGTTTAACCTGTTCTTTAACCTGGTGAACAACGCCATTAAGTATAATCGACCCGATGGCTCTATCATCATCACCGGCGAACTGGTTAAAAACTATTTCACTATTAATATTACCGATACCGGCATTGGCATTGCCGAAGAAGAGCTGCCATACATATTTAACCGCTTCAAAAAAATAAAGCAATCGCTAAAACAGGATAGCTTTGGCCTGGGGCTGCCCATCGTAAAATCTATAGCTGCTTTTCATGAGATTGACATCAGCGTGCGCTCGCAGCAAGATGCCGGCAGCACATTTACCCTCATTGTGCCTGCAAAACTTATTAAATAGTAACATTTTTGTTAATAACTGTACTAAAAAGGGGGCAGTGCTAATAAACGTCGCCTTAGAAACAGACAGGCGGTGCGCTTCATTTTCCTAAACATTAAAAAAATGTTGTTACACTACCATTTATTACTGCAAATATTATAACTGTATTTAAAATATAGAATGCCGCAATTTGGCATTTACTTTGCAAATCATTTATCAAACACACATCATTCATTATCATGAAGACTTTAAAATTAAAGATAGCTACGTTCGGTATTGCATTAGCTACATTAGGCATGTTAGGTGCCGGTTGTAATTCACTTACTAAAACTCAAAAGGGTGCTGCCATTGGCGCAGGTGCCGGTGGTACTATAGGTGCATTTATTGGTAAAGCAGCAGGTAACACTGCATTAGGCGCTATTATAGGTGGTGCTGTTGGTGGTACCGCAGGTGCTTTCATAGGCCGTAACATGGATAGGCAGGCTGCCGAAATTAAACAAACCGTACCGGGTGCAACCGTTATCCGCGAGGGTGAAGGCATCCTGGTAAAATTTGATTCGGGTATTTTGTTTGATACAGACCAGTCTGCAATAAAAGCTGCTGCACGTACCAACCTGCAAAATCTTTCTACCTCATTGGTAAACAATCCGCAAACCAACATACTTATTGTTGGCCACACAGATGATACCGGCAGCGATTCGCACAACATGGATCTTTCTATCCGCCGTGCCGAGTCTGTAAAATCATACATCGCAGCTGGTAATGTTGCCAACTCACGTTTAAGCACATCAGGTAAAGGCGAAAGCGAGCCAATTGCTGATAACACAACTGCTGATGGCCGTGCGCAAAACCGCCGTGTAGAAATTGTTATTGTAGCAAACGAGCAGATGAAAAATCAGGCCCGCAGCTCACAATAATCCGTAGAAGAATAAGGGAGATCAGTTAATAGTTAAGAAGCCCTGTGCCGCAAACACAGGGCTTTGTTGTACATAAGCATTTTTAAGGGCTGCTCTAAGAGAGGGTTGGGCAAGGCTTAGTTTTTTGTACCTTTGCCGCATGGCATCTATTAAACCATCTGTACCTAAGGGCACCCGCGATTTTTCTCCCGCCGAAATGGCTAAACGTAATTTTATTTTTGATACCATTAAAGGCGTGTTCCGCAAATATGGTTATCAGCAGATAGAAACCCCAACCATGGAGAACCTGAGCACCCTTACCGGCAAGTATGGTGATGAAGGCGATAAACTGATATTTAAAGTACTCAACAGCGGAGATTACCTGGCCAAAGCCAATGAGCAGCATCTCGCAGAACGTAACTCAAACCTGCTTACAAGCTCCATTTCAGAAAAAGCCCTCCGCTACGACCTTACCGTGCCATTCGCCCGTTACGTGGTGCAGCATCAGAACGAGATCACCTTCCCTTTCAAACGGTTCCAGGTGCAGCCGGTATGGCGTGCCGACAGGCCGCAGAAGGGCCGCTACCGCGAATTTTACCAGTGCGATGCGGATGTGGTTGGCTCTGCCTCCCTGCTGAACGAAGCTGAATTTATAATGATCTATGATGAAGCTTTAACCCTTTTGGGACTTAAAGATTTCACCATTAAAATAAACAATAGAAAAATACTATCAGGAATAGCGCAGGTTATAGATAAATACGATAGCATTATCGACCTTACTGTAGCTATAGACAAGCTGGATAAAATTGGCCTCGATGGCGTAATAAAAGAGCTTTTAGAACGCGGCTTTACCGAGGTTGATATCGAAAAATTAAAGCCCGTGATTCTGTTGGAAGGCAGCAACGAACATAAACTGGCGCAACTGCGCATCGCCTTGCAAACGTCAGAAATTGGCCTGCAGGGCTGTGATGAAATCCAAACTGTGTTTGATTACCTGGCGGCCTGCAAACTGCGCACCGCTACTTTAGAATTGGATATAACCCTTGCCCGCGGTTTGAACTATTACACCGGCGCCATCTTCGAGGTAAAAACCAACGAGGTTGCCATGGGCAGCATCGGCGGCGGCGGCCGTTATGATGATCTTACCGGCATGTTCGGCTTAAAGGGCTTAACAGGTGCCGGTATTTCTTTTGGTGCCGATAGAATTTATGATGTGTTGGAAGAGCTTAACCTTTTCCCGGTATCTGCGGAGCAAAGCACACAGGTGTTAATCATCTGCTTTGATGCACAAGGCGAAGCCTACGCCCTACCCCTGCTGCAAAACCTGCGCAACCAAAATATCAACTCGGAACTGTACCCTGCCGGGGCCAAGGTTAAAAAGCAAATGGAATACGCCAACAACAAGCAAATCCCATACACCGTACTTATTGGCAGTGATGAAATGCAAAGCGGCCTGCTTACCTTTAAGAATATGGCCAGCGGCGAACAGGAAAAGTTAACGGCGGAGCAGATATTGGAGCGGTTAGGGAAATAAGATATTATATTACAATGAAGAGAATTAAACAGAGAAGGCTCCGCAAAAATGCGGAGCCTTCTCTGTTGGGTCTGTAAAATAAACTGTGTCACGCCCAGGCAGGCTTCCGGCCCATGGGCCGGAAGCCTGCTTGGGCGTGACTGCTAATTCAAATCTAATATCATTCTTCCGGGAAACCAAATAGCCAGTTTTTGAGCGGTCATCGCCCAGTTTGAAAGTGGCATTGTCCATTTTTGTTTGATGTTGTTATGGGCCAGA
>Ga0247812_10000078_pt1:0-135000 | contig 136418 bp, 145 predicted proteins | sample UWRJL149409B1_FD_178011 | JGI IMG/M metagenome (GOLD analysis project Ga0247812, IMG submission 178011) | Plant litter microbial communities from Arlington Agricultural Research Station in Wisconsin, United States - UWRJ-L149-409B-1 | ecosystem: Environmental > Terrestrial > Plant... | reverse complement strand
AGCACCGCCTGCGACCTTGATGATGATGAGTTGACCTGTGAAGTATCTAAGCTAGAACTGACTCCTGGAACGGCGTACGAAGCTTCATTGTACCGAAGCTTTAAGGGCAAAGATGAAGAGCAAATCGTTAAAGGCGGTATTACTACCTTGGTACCGCTTGTTCTTGCTGAAGCTTCCGTCACAGACGGTAAGGTTATCTACGATATGCCTGCAGACTTCCGCTTTACCTTTGATCGCCCTGTTGATACCTCGGATGTATCTTTGAAGAAGGCCGATGGTCAAGTGGTTGAAGTGACAACTAAGCAAGAAGGCTCGGTTGTGATTGTAATTCCTAAGATAGAATTGCCTCGTAAAACAGAATATAGCCTCGTGATCAACCAGGTCGTTGCTGATAACGGCAGCTCGCTCACTGCACCAATGGCCTACAAACTCACTACCTCTGGTGGCCCGAAGGTTGCTGGCGTCTCGGTTGGTGGAAGTGGAGTGGCGCAAACTAGTAAAATTACGATTACTCTCGACCAGCCAATGGCTGAATCAGTTGATGTAGCCAAAGTCGCTCGCGTAACAGGGGTATCTGGTACTGTTACAAAACTATCAGCTACTCAAGTATCAGTGAGTATTGCTAACGCACCGCTGTGTGCAGCCTTTACGCTCACTCTTGATAAGGGTATTGCGAGCGGAAGTAACAAGGAAACCTCTGAAGAAGCCTGGAATTTCAAATCACGTATCGTTTGTGGCTCACAGTCGATTATCGGCTACTCTGTAAAGGGTCGTCCGATCATCGCTTACTACTTTGGAAGCGGTAGTTCTACAGTTCTGATTACCGGTGGTATGCACGGCTCTGAGCGTAGTGGTACGACAACCACACAAGCTTTTGTAACCTACCTTCAAGCACATGCTGCTGAAGTTATTCCAGCCGGCAAACGGGTAGTGATTGTTCCAAATACTAACCCGGATGCGATTGCTGCGAACTCTCGAAACAATGCGAACAACGCCAACATTGATCGTAATTTCCCTACAGCTAACTGGAAAGCAAATACCGAAACATCAGGTGGTGTGTTGGTTAACGGCGGCGGTTCAAGCGCAGGTTCAGAGCCTGAAACAAAGGCTCTCATGGCATTAACTCGCCAATTACGTCCTCGCCTCGAGATATCATTCCACTCATCTGGCCGACTTGTGGGGGCAAATAAATTCGGTGATTCAGTGTCAATCGGCGCTACCTACGCTAAAATGGTCGGCTATGGCACTATGTTCTACGACGCTGAAGCGGTGATGGGGTACCCAATGACCGGTGAATATGAAGACTGGATGAGTGAATCGATGAACATTGCGGCTATCTTGATTGAATTACCGAGTGCATCTGGTAACTACTTTAGTTCTCAACAAGCTGCACTCATTCGCATGCTATCTGTGTAGTATGATAGGTACATGAAAGTAAAAGGGAAGTCTCGGCGCGCTCGCGTCGGCAAGGTGGGGATACTCTGTTTGGGTCTTGTTGCAGCGGTGGCGCTGGCTATTGGTGCTTTTTGGGCCTACCAAGAGGTTGAGATTGCTAAAAATAAGCAAATAAGTGATGAAATTATTCGCGTTGCCGATGCTCGACTTGCTGAAATAGAGGCAAAAAAGAAAGAACCCGTGTACATTACATTGCCCGGCGCAGATACGTTGCGTGCGCCAGTCGAAAACTACGAAGACGCCAGCAATATCTGGACCCTCGTTAGTAAAGCTCGAGCTATAGGAGTTGAGTACGTACCAGCAGAATTAGTTACCCCAACTGTTTCAAGCCATCCAGGTACAACTGCCAACGAAAAACAGGTCCGTAAAACAATCGACGAACCCCTTACGCAACTATTTACCGCTGCCCAAAAAGATGGACACTCATTGATGATTGGCAGTGCCTACCGTTCGGCGACGTATCAAGAACAGATTTTTGCTACGTATGTCGCAAGGGTTGGATACGATCAGGCCGACAGATACAGTGCTCATCCTGGTTTTAGCGAACATCAAACAGGTTTAGCGGTCGATTTGAGTACTACTTCGCAACAATGTTATCTATCGGAGTGCTTTATCGGTACCGCCGATGGCCAATGGTTAGCCGAGAATGCTTATAAATTCGGCTTTACCCTGCGCTATCCAAAGGGTAAAGAGGCGATAACGGGCTATAATTTCGAACCGTGGCACTACCGTTACGTAGGAATAGACCTCGCAACAGCGCTTCATCAAAGCGGGTTAACGCTCGACGAAGCCTGGCCGTACTTAGAAACGGCGCTTCAGACGCTCCGTGACAACCGCGCGGTTAAATAGTTAACCATTGAAGCGTCCATATAAAAAAACGACCTATCTCGCAGATAAGGTCGTTTTTTATTGCTTCGAATCTTTTTGTTTTTTTGAAAGATTCAAACAGGTGCGTATTTATAATATCGCATGAGCGGTATATGTGCAACGGTAGCATAAACATTTAAATTCACTTTCTGCAACCAATATTAAATAACAAAATTCCGCTTGTGTAAAACTTGACATAAAGCTCAAGCTATGCTAAGATATATTCATACACAACGCGAGGTTATATCGTATGTGAGGTATAAATGAGGGTTTCCACGTCGAAAGACTAGTGGAAATCTTTTTAATTTTAAGTGGAAAACACCGCCTCGCGGTGAGAAGAGGATATATTTATCATGGCTGGAACAAAAGCTGGTGGCCAAAAGGCTGCTCAAAAGAACCTAGAACGCGACCCTAACTTCTACGCAAAAATTGGTAGCAAGGGTGGCAAAAACGGTCACACTGGTGGATTCGCTGCAAACCCTGAACTTGCTCGTATTGCAGGTGCTAAAGGTGGACGCATTTCACGTCGCAAGAAAACAGCTGCTTAATTAAGCGCTGACAATTAAAAACTCCCGCTCTTATGCGGGAGTTTTTGTTTTGTATCGTCGTAATTCACAGACTCGAGCTTCGTTAACGCGCCATTCGGTGTTACAGGCCGGGCAGGTATACGTATCTTTGCCGGTTTGATACCCAGTTGCCGAGCAATTCACACAGGTGCTACGAGCGTGTAACCAATCTCGATAGGTGTCGAGGTGATCTTCTGCTAGAGTGTCGCTAACAGGGAAGTGGTATAGGGTGGCTAACTCTTTCGCCTTGTCCCAGGCGGCAGCTTCCATAGCGAGAAGTTCGATATCTTTTTTGTATTCACGGTGTTCAAGTAAACCATGTGACACTTCATGCAGTAATAGTGCCTTAGATTCTGGGCTAGTATTCTCGTAAAAGACAGTCTTAAGCTCTGGATCCCATAAAAAGGTATCACCGGAAACAAAATGTATTTCAGGGTAATCGGTTTTTAGCTTATGAAGCAGTGATGAGGTCGAGCGCATAGTAGTAACATCCATAAATAACAGCTTGTTCGGGGTGGGCGGCTTTGTAGAACTTAGGAAGTTCGATGTGATCAGGAAGCTTTTCGCGAAGAATTGCCTTTAACTGTGTGTCATATTTTTCGAAATAGGTACCGATACTTCCACCGATGATAATGCAATCTGGTTGCAAAATAGGGATAACCGCCAAGAAGCCACGGCTAATGCGGTCGGCAATCTGGTTCCAGGTGCGCTTGCTTTTGATTTCGCTCGCAAACTTTCCATAGGTGTTGTAGATAGCTTTACCAGAGGCGAAGCTTTCCCATTCGCGTACAACGCCGTCGAACTCAATGAGAGCACGCCCAGCTTCGCTGTAACGAAGCGCTGGGTCGATTTTACCTTCGGTAATAATTCCGCTACCAATACCAGTGCTGATAGTGACATAGAGTGAACATTCAGGCATTGGTTTTAATTGGCGAGTTTCAGCAAGGCCTGCAAGGTTAGCGTCGTTATCGACGTAAAGGGGAGCGCCGCCAAGAATTCCTTTGAGCTCTGTTGCAACATCGAAATTCTTCCATTTCAAGTTGTTGCACCAAACAGCTACGCCGTTTTTTACCGTGCCAGGAAGGGCGATAACAATCGCATCAACCTTACGTTCACCGAAGAGGATATTCAAATGATATTTTAGTTGTTCAACGTATTCAGAGGTTTTTTGCGGGGTAGGAAACTTATACTCAGTGGTAATTTTACCGGCCTCAGTATAGCCAGCAATAAGCGTTTTAGTTCCCCCTGTATCCACCGCGACAATCATGTCCTCAGTTTAGCATGACAGGTACCCCAAGAGAAGGACAGAATGCTCTTTTCTGACGGCTTCGCGCCGGGTTCAATTGGGGCCTCTGCGCCCAATTTCACTCGGGCTGCAGATGTCGTTCAAAGAGCATTCCGTTCTTCTCTTGAGCCGAGTCGTGCGTGGCACAGAGCCCGCCCCTTGGCATAGGGGTACTAAAGGGTTACAATAAAGTCATTAAAGGGAGAACGACCATGGCGATACGACAAGTAACGCGAGCGGGTGTGGGGCTCGTGGTGGGAATCATAATCTTAGGTGCATTAGTGCTGGGCGGTTTATGGCTCGTGCGCGAACGTGGCGAGCAAGCACGACGCGAAGAGGCTATTAATATTGCCGATCAACAGCTGCAAGTAGAGAGCGGTGAAGATATTGCACTTAATACCGACGAAGATGCAAACAAAGATGCCGACAAAGACACAACTGAAGAAGCTACGAAACCGACAGAATCGACTGAAACAACAAAACCAGAAAGTACTGCTACAAAACCTGAACCAACAGTCGCAACCCAATTGCCGCAAACCGGTCCTGAAGTATTTTCATTTGTCCCAGTAGGACTTTTGGGCTTCGCCGTTGTGTCATTTATACGTTCACGTAAGCTTGTTTCAAGCCAACTGTAAACAAACCGTCGCGTTTTGACTTATCTCTGTAGATAAGGTAAAATAGACCTAATCGATGAGGCAAACCTTATTTAGGTGCGCCTCCGAAATATATTTTAAGAAGGGAGTCTGAATAAGACTTATGGCAAAAGCCGCAACAACAATAACTATGGATGACTTACTCGCTATCGAAGATGCGAGTATCAAGCAAGCAACTCAAGGAGAGGTGATCGACGGTAAGGTTCTTATCGTTAAGAAACATGAAATCCTCGTAGACCTCGGACCTCAAGGCGTTGGCCTTGTACCACGCCGCGAAGTTGGCTACTCACGTGCACTAAACGTAGGTGACGAAGTAACAGCAAGCGTTGTCGACACAGAACTCGACAATGGCTACGTATTACTCTCACTCCGTAAAGCAGCTAAAGACAAGGGCTGGGACGAAGTTATCGCTATGATGGAAAGCGGCAATATTATTGACGTAACTCCATACGACGCTAACCGTGGTGGTTTACTTGTTGAATACGAAGGTGTTCGCGGGTTCCTACCGGTTTCACAACTATCAGCTGAACACTACCCTCGTGTAGGAAGCAGCGATAAAGACGAAATTCTTCAACGATTGAACGCACTTATCAACCAAGTGTTGAAAGTTCGTATCCTTGATGCTGATCGTAAAGCAAACAAGCTTATCTTCTCTGAAAAAGAAGCTGTAAAAGAAGGCCTCGCGGCTCGATTTGAAAAACTTACTATTGGTGACACCGTTAAGGGTGTAGCTACTGGTGTAGTTGACTACGGTATCTTTGTAAACGTTGAAGGTATTGAAGGTTTGGTTCACATTAGCGAAATTAGCTGGGAACGTGTAAACAATCCTGGTGACTACGTAAAGGTTGGTCAAACTATCGAAGCGAAAATTATCGCTATCGACAAAGAACGCCTTAGCCTAAGCATGAAGCAACTTAGCGAAGACCCATGGTTGAGCGAAGTTGAACAATTCAAGCCAGGCGAAACTGTAGAAGGTACTGTAACTCGTATCACACCGTTTGGTGCCTTTGTACAAATCAGCAATGCTGTTGAAGCCCTTGTTCACGTAAGCGAACTTGGTGAAGGCGACAGTGCTGACCCTGAAAAAGTGTTCACACTTAACGAGCGTAAATCATTCGTTGTCCTCGACATCGAAAAAGATAACCGCAAAATTTCACTTGGTCTTCCAGGTGCAACTAAAAAAACTAAATAGTTATAGTTTCTAAACTGTAACGTTTCCGAAGGGGAAAATACTATGGCAGAGAAAGTCTTATCGATCGCCGATTCGATTACCGTTGGTGAACTTGCTGAAGTACTCAACCTTTCGGTAACAACGTTAGTTGGTGAGCTGTTTAAAAACGGTATCGCCGCAACTATTAACCAACGAATCGATTTCGAAACCGCAACAATTATTGTTGAGGAATTAGGAATCGACGTTGAGTTGCAAAAAAAAGAAACCGCTACCACTGAACGCCGAGTTCACGAACTCAGTGCTTCAGCTACTGCTCGTCCGCCAATCGTAGCCGTTATGGGCCACGTTGACCACGGAAAAACCAGCCTTTTGGACGCCATTTTGGGCCAAAAGGTTGTCGACGGTGAAGCTGGTGGTATTACTCAGCACATTAGTGCCTACCAAACCGTACGTAAAGACCGCACAATCACATTGCTTGATACACCGGGCCACGAAGCTTTCGCAGCCCTTCGTCAGCATGGTGCGACTCTTACGGACGTAGTCATTATCGTTGTAGCAGCAGACGACGGTGTGAAACCTCAAACTATTGAGGCGATCCGCTTTGCTCGTACTGCTAACGCAAAAATCGTGGTAGCCATTAACAAAGTTGATAAAGAAGCGGCTAACCCGCAACTTGTAAAAACGCAACTTGCAACTGAACACAACCTAAACCCAGAAGAATGGGGTGGTGATGTCGTTATGGTTGAAGTCAGTGCAAAAACCGGTCAAGGCATTGATAAGTTGCTCGACATGGTACTTCTTGTAGCTGACATCGAAGAGCTTAAGGCTGATATCGATACTCCTGCTGAAGGGTTGGTTATTGAATCACACATGGAAACTGGTCGTGGTGCTGTTGTTGGCCTTTTGGTTGAACAAGGTATTCTTACACCAAGTTCATTCCTCGTTGCTGGTACTGCCTACGGAAAAATCCGTACTCTCCAAGACTTCGCCGGCAAGCCAATTAAGACTGCTGGTCCATCAACTCCTGTAACTATTTCTGGTTTCAAAGAATTACCACAATTCGGTGACATCTTCGAAGTAGTGAAGAGCGAAAAAGAAGCAAAAGCAAAAGCAAGCATTGTCCGTATTGAACGTGAACAAAACGCTGCGACAACAAACGTTACCGGTGCTGATATGTTGCGTCTTATGACTCAAAAAGAAGAAGCTGCCGACTTTAACGTTATTATTAAAGCCGACGTTCAAGGTTCACTTACATCTGTAATCGACAGCCTTAAAACAATCGACACAAACGGTGAAGTTAACCTCCACGTTATTAGTAGCGGTGTTGGTAACATTACTGAAAACGACATCCGTTTAATTGCTGGCTCAAACACAGTTATTTACGGTTTCAACGTTGAGTTGCCACCAGCTGTGAAGCAACTTGCAACTCGTGAACGTGCTGAAGTGCGTTTGTACCGAGTGATCTACGAACTCCTCGACGATGCTCGACTTTCAATGGAGAAATTACTTGCTCCAGAAGTTGTTGAAACGCAAATTGGTACCCTCGAAATTAAGGGTGTATTCCGAACTATGAAAGACGAAATCATCGCTGGTGGTTTAGTCACAAGTGGTAAGGTTGTTCCGAATGTTCTTGTTCGCATGACTCGTGGAAAAGGCCAAGCGCTTGAAATTCTTGGTGAGGCTGAAATCACTAACCTGCAACGTGAAAAAATCGAATCAAAAGAAGTATTCGAAGGCGACATGTGTGGACTTAGTTTGAAAACTCGCAAGAAGGTATTACTCGAAGTTGGCGACAAGCTTGAATTCTTTACACGCGAAGTTGTAGAACGACATTTATAAACCCCTAAGGGGATAGCGAATCACCTCTGGTGGTCTTCTAAGCAAAAAGCTTGTGGTAACGCAAGCTTTTTGTTATATTAAGGCCAAATAGCGCACCAAAAACAAAAACAAGGAAATAACATAATGAGATCCAGCGAATATCCTACACCCTACGAGGTAAGACAGACTGCACAGGCAGAGAAGCCAGCGCAAGAAGAGAAAGAACCGTTCAAGGACTACTTTAAGGATGCAATTGATGAAGTCGCGAATGTTGCTTCTGCTGAGCAGCCGCAAGATGAATCAGAGGAACAGACCGAAGAACAACCTCAAGAAGAAATTTTCAGCTCAGCTGAGCCAAAGCATGAATCTCGTCAATTACGGCGATTGAAAGCTCAATACGAAGCTCAGTCTGTTCAACAGCCAGAAATACCTAGGCCGATTGAAATGGGCCAGGTTGTTATTCACGCCACGCAAACTGAAGATGCATTGAGTGAAAAGGCGTTTAACAATACCGCTCCAGACAAAAGAGAGCACAGGCGCGTATCAACACCGACTACCCTTAGTCCGGTTGAAACATCTACTAAAACTGCGCCAATCGATGAAAATGAAAAGCCTGAAGATATTCCAGCTGATGTGGTAGCTGAAGTCGCCACGCATATGAAGCGCGCAGACTTCGTAAAGCAACAAGAGGACCTATTCGGTAAGAACGATAAAATCAAGCCAGAGGACGTACCTGAAGGCGAATTAACCTATGAACAATGGCTTGCACAGCGCCCAGTTGCAGAAGAAGGTGATACGTATCGTATTACTGACGCGAAAGGCAATGTGAGTGTGCACGATGCAGTAACTGGTAGCTTTGCCAGTAAAGCTGACCATGAAGCGAAGCTTGAGAATTCTGACCCAACCGAACACTACAACGCAGTTCAAGTGGAAGGTGATCGCGCTGCGGTTATCGACGAAGCGTTGGCTGAGAATGAAACGAAGAACAAGTCATACGACGGTATTATTCGTTCAAACATAGAGGGTGAATTCCTAGTAGAGAAGGACGCTCGACTCAAGGGCTTACTAAGCCTTGGTGAGGAACTGCTCGAATTGTACAACAGTGACGAGCAAGGTGAAGATTTCGAAAAGAACATTCGGCCAAAACTTGAAGCTAAAAAGGCTATCTACGATGACCTATATGAGCTTTATCTAGGCAAGGATGATGTTGATTCTCGTGCACTTGGATACATTGGTGATAAAACCGGTGTTGTTGATGACCCAGACTTTATACCTGTTGAAGGCGCACCGTATCTTAACAATGAACGCGTAGACATTCTTGATTTCACCGAAACTCCTGATGGCAAAAAAGCCTACACGATTGAGAAAGAGGATGGCTCAATTGAAGCAGTCTACACCGAAGAAGTTGCGTTTAAACGTGAATTCGAAGACTACGTAGCCCCTGAAGAAGAAAAGCTTTCGCGTTTAGATCGAATAAAAGATTGGTTCGGCAAAGGTCGAGAGAAATTCCGAGAATCTGCCGGTATTAAATTCTTTGAAACTAAATGGCACGATGCGAACAACTGGTTAACGACTCATCGTCTCGATCCAAATGAAACACCTGAAGGTGCTGAAGCGCGTAAGTATATAAACAGGCGAAATCGTTTGTTGGGCGGTGCGGTAGTAGTTGCTGTTGCTCTGGCTGCTAAGTATGCCGGAATGGACCACGGTGGCACAGGCCAATTCGTCGCTTCAATATTTGACCAAGCACCTGGCTCTACACCAGACGTTAATCCGATTTCAAATGCCGGTGGAGATCACTACGCATCAATCAATGCTATCGAACGCGCTGCTGGCCAAGGTGGCGAACCGCAGTTTGACTTAGCGATCCCTGGCTACGACGCAAGTCTTGAACCTGGTGCAATTAATATTGATAACGAAACCTATAATATTAAGAGCGGCGGATCACTGACGGATGTATTCAACGGGGCGTTTGGTGACTCCGGTGTAGCATCTGATAAGCTAAAACAGCACGCACTTGAACTCGCGAACCAATACCCCGGTACGTTCTATGTCGAAGATGGCGATATTCGCATTGCCAACACTGGCTGGCTCCCGGCTGATGTTCGACAGACTATTGAAGCATACAAAAACAGTTAATTAATACCGATAGGGGCCCTTATGTATCAAGATGAACAAATTATTGCACAACTAGGTATTGAAAAATTACCCGAAGATGAAAGAACAGAACTCGTTAATGAAGCGCAAGTTCGTATTGGTGAAGCGGTAAGTGCACACCTCACTGATGACCAACTCGATGAATATCAAGCAATTATTGATGGTAATAACGATGTTATTTCAGCTTGGCTTGAGAAGAATGTACCTGATTACAAGAATGAAGCTGTGTATCAATCTTTTGAAGAAGATGTAGAGGGAGATCCTGAACATAACGACCCAGCAAAATTATTTGCATCAATTGCATGGGTACAATTATCGGTTCCACAAATTCAAGATGTCGTTGCAGTTGCTTTGGAAGATTTCAAACAAGAGCTTTCTGCACGGTAACTCCGTTATTTGGTATAATAAAGGTAAGATAAGGGAGAAAATTTTTAATGTTTCAGCTTGATGACCAATTTTTAACCGACATCGGCCTTGCCGACTTACCGGAAGAACAAAAGAAACCGTTTCTTCAACATGTCTACGACCAACTTGAATACCGTGTCGGTGTTCGCCTAAGTGAAGGTATGACCGATACACAACTTGAAGAGTTCGAAGCGATTATCGACCGCAAAGAAGACGTTGTAAACACCTGGATTCAAACACATGCTCCCGGCTATGCAGCTGAAGAAGTGTTCCACAAAATTCAACAAGCTAGCGGGCTTGCAGCTGACAACCCGGCGCTAAAAGCTGAGTATGCTGCAACGAAATGGCTTGAAGTGAACCGTCCTGACTACCGTGATGTAGTGGCGAAAACACTCGACGAACTGAAAACTGAAATTAACAGCAACAAAGAAGTAATTTTGGGAAGTGGTCCAGCACCAGCTGAACCAAATCAAGCTGCTTAACTCGCTGCGTAACCGTTCAAGAAGGCCTTGGCGTTCATAACCCGACCACTTGGGCCAATAAGTTCATCAATGCTTAAGAATCGTCCATCGCTACATTGAACATCAAGGATACTAGCACTCTCGCTAGTTAAATGAGCCTTCGTAACAACAACCAAGTGACCAACAATGGTCACTTTTGTTTTAGGGTAAGCGAGATACGCGCGAACTTGGCGTTCAGCTTGTTCGGCCGTTACTGTTGTGAGGTCGAGGATACTGTCGTCTTTACTAAGAAGCTTGCAGTAGCTCGCAATTGAGTCATCTTGAGGCTCTGGCTGTAGGGCACCGTTCATAATACTTGGAAGAATAGTCACAAGTTCTTGCGCACCGAGCGCAGCGAGCTTCTGTTCAAGTTCAGGTGCAGTTTCAGTGTCGTTTAATGAGAAGAAGACTTGTTTGTATACTGGTCCTGCGTCCATCGCAGCGGATAGTTGCATAATACTCACACCCGTTTCGGTATCGCCATGCAGAATGGCAGACTCAACTGGTGAAGGTCCGCGATATTTTGGCAGGAGGGAGGGGTGAACGTTTATAATCCCTGGTTCGAATAGATCGATAATAGATTGTGGGATGATTTTGCCGTAACTTACCAATACTCCGGTTGGCTTTTCGCCAGATGTGTTCAAAGCTTCAATAGATTCAGCGATCTCAACCATTTTAAGGGGTTGCCACACGGGAATATTATTCTCGAGGGCGATTTGTTTTACAAGAGAAGCTTGTAATTCACGGCCGCGACCTTTGCGACTATCAGGTTTTGTAACGACAGCACCGATAGTAAAGCCACGCTCGATTAACTCGCGGAGGCTAACGGCACTAAATTCATCAGTCCCAAAGAATACGATTGTCTTTGATGTGTGTGTCATAGTCGAGTGGCTCCAATTCACCTTTATCGTCGAGAGTGTAGAACGCTTTCGGCGCATCTTTAATGTGGTCGATAAACACGATACCATTGGTGTGGTCAATTTCGTGCTGGATAACGCGGGCAAGGAAGCCGTCGGCTTTAAAGCGAACTTCTTGACCTTCTACGTTGATAGCTTTAACGCGAATTTTGCTGTAACGAGGCACGTGGCCGTACACACTGCTGACACTTAGGCAGCCTTCGTAATCTTCAACTAATTTACCTTCGTACTTTACGATTTCGGGGTTAATTAACGCAGTGAAGTCGTTTGATTCTTTGTTATCAAAGTCACTGCGAACAATAACAACCTTAGTGAGTGAATCAATTTGTACAGCGGCAAGAGCGGCGCTAATTTCGTGAGGACGAGACGCTTCCCAGTCGATTGCTGCCGCTGTCATATCGTCGATAAGCTTTAAAACATCGTCGTTTATTTCGGTAACTTTAGCAGACTTCTCGCGAAGGTGGGGGTTGGGAAGGGTGATGATGTCTTCTTTTTTCATATTGTTCCAAGTATATCAGAGGTGGGTAGGGGTTGGCTAGGTTTGGGTGTACATATTTCTTCTGACGGCTTCGCTCCGGGTTTCAATGGGGCCTCTGCGCCCATTTCAACTCGGGCTGCAGATGTCGTTCAGAAACACATACACCCAAACCTAGCTAACCGCCGTAATCTCAAAATGCGTGAAAAGCAAAAGCCCCACGTTCTCGACGCAGGGCTTTTGCAGCTCGATGCGGAGGCGGTGGGGTTATAGGAGGGTAAAGCTGGCAATTTTGCCAACTTCGTAGGAGGCTGTGTCGAAAGGTGCCAGGGGCTGCACTGTTAGCAGCTTTCCGACTTCCAGACATGCAAGCCTGTTGTACTGCGAATGCGCCAAAACGGCTACGGCGTTATGGGCTTTGTTGAGAATGTCCAAAATGGAAACACCTATGTCGAAACCTTCGAGAACATTCACATGCGTCTTTCCGGGTAGGTCGGTGATAATCGCCTCGAAATGGCAATCTACCTTTTCTAGACCGGTAAAGCCTCGGTAGGTGTCCAGGTGGCTGATAACGTCGCCTTTTCTGATTTTCACAGATGATCCATCTGTGAGGTGAACGATAGCTTCGCCCGAGCCACGGTCGACAAGGAGTGAATCTCTGAACAGTAGCGTGAGGGACATTGCCCACCGCCTTTCATATAGGGGATTGGACAATATGATAATTATGAGATGTTTGAGGTTACGATGCAACGATAAGCACTATAGTAGGCTAGAAGGGTCGAGGTCGTACTGCCAATGGGTATTTGGTACATGTTTCAGTACGTCAGCAAGGGTTTCGCGACGGGTACTCTTAAGAACCAGCTGCCAGCGGAAGGTGTCGTGCTGGCGTTCGTGAAAGGCTGGCGTTGGGCCTAGTACTTCAATGGCTGAAGGAACGACTGATTTAAGCTTTGAAGAGAGTTCTCTGGCGGCTTTAACAGCGCCAGCTTCTGTTTTGTATACATCAGTTAACTGAAGCAAGAAACGGAACGGGGGAAAGCCGCCTTTTTGGCGCTCGGCGAGTGCGTATTGATAAAAGCCTTCATAATCTTGCTTTAGGCCGAATTGAACCACTGGGTGAGTTGGTTGGTACGATTGCACAATTGTTTGCGTATTACGCTCGTCGCGGCCTACGCGACCAACAACCTGAGCGAGTAATTGAAACGCTCGTTCGGCTGCTGTGTAGTCGGGGAGTGCCAGGCCACTATCGGCTTGGATGACTCCAACAGTGTGGAGTTTTGGTAAATCGAGGCCTTTGGCGACAACTTGTGTTCCGATGGCGATGTTGATTTCGCCTGAATACAATTCTTTGTACCGTTCGTTGACTGTGTCGGCGTTTGCGTTGTCGCCGTCGAAACGAGCGATAATTGCCTTTGGAAATAGCTTGTTCAGTTCGCTTTCGATAAGCTTTGTGCCGATGCCTTTGTGAATAATGTCGGCTGATTGGCATACCGGGCAGGCTGTTGGAACCTTCTGTTTTGTATCACAAATGTGGCACGACATTGTGTAGGTATCGGCGTGAAGTACCAGGGGTACGAAACACTTTGGACACTGTGCACTCCAGCCACAATTTTCACATAACGTAGTGCTCGCACTTCCGCGACGGTTATGGAAAATAAGGGTTTGACGACCTGTAGCAATATTTTGTTCAATCGCTTCAAGTAATTTGTTGGATAAGAATCGGTGTTTCTTGAAATTCTCGCGTTTCGTCATATCTACCAGCTGAACCTCTGACGCTTTGCGATTACTGCGAGCAGATTTATCTAGCCGAACAATTAATGAGTTGTTCGCTTCTGCTACATAACGATCGGCGATGAGTGGAGTAGCACTCCCAAAGATAACCCGAGACTCGGAAAGTTTACCGAGCACGCTCGCAGCGCGTAATGCAGAGTAGCGTGGCGCTTGGTCTTGTTTGTAGCTGGGTTCGTGCGCTTCATCAACAATAATGGCGCCTAAATGCGGAACGGGCATAAACAGCGCAGACCGTGGGCCAATCACAACAACAGGTTGGGTAGCTTCTAGCGCTTGTTTCCAAGCTAAGTGGCGCGTTGCTTCTGTCATGTGTGAGTGGGTGACAATGAGGCTCGGGAAGTCATGTGTGAACTCGTCGATAATTTGGCTCGTAAGGCTGATTTCGGGTACTAAAACGATGACCGAGCGGCCACTGGCGATAGTCTGCCGAGCGAGTTCTTTATACACCTCGGTCTTGCCTGAACCGGTCACACCTTGCAATAAAATCGTCCCCGTTTTAACGCCCATAATAGAGGTAACTGCTTGTGTTTGTTCGGGATTGAGTACAATTTGTGTTCGGTCTCTAAAGCTTTGTTTTTCAAGTCGTTCTTGCACACGGCGTTTCGTTGTAAGCCCACGTGGCAACACGGTTTGTAAAACAGTCGCGAGGGGAGTGCGGTAATACTCGGCTAGCCATAACGACAACCCAATAAGGCTTTCAGGCAATGGCAAATCTTCAATAACATCGCCAATTGGCTTTGTATCGTACTTCGGCTTCGCGCCTTCTTTTATAACTACGCCGACGGAACTTTGCTTACCAATAGAAATGGTTACCAATGTACCAACAGCAAGTGGCGTTTCCGACTCATACGTAAAAGTAGCCTGATCGGCACGAATAATACGCGTCGGAGCCACCTCGTAATACTTCATATACTCAGTATAGCAGTGGGGAAGGGTGGCGTGCGTATATTTCTAAACGGCTTCGCGCCACGTTCGAGCGTGGTAACCACCCTTCCCTTCGCATCTCGAGATATAAAGTATTCTTGCATGTCGAGAGGGAAGCGGGAGGTTGAGGCTATAATCTCAAACATCTGCAGCCCGAGGTTTTGCTGGTGGAACCCAACAAAAACCCGGCGCGAAGCCGTTTGAGATTATAGCTTCAGACTAACGATTCCTAGTATCTGACATGCTAGAATATAAGCATATGTATTTCGAAAGCCGCATCCACGCCGGTCAACAACTCGCCGCCGAATTATTCGAGCGGTATCGCTACGCCAATTGTGCAGTAGTGGCAGTGAGCGATGGTGGGGTTGTGGTTGGTGAACAAATCGCCACATCGCTACACTGCGTGTTGACGATGCTTCTTATTGAAGATATTAACGTTCCAGGTGAAAGTATGAGTTTTGGAAGTGTCTCTGAAGGCGGGGCGTTTAGCTATAATAGCCAGTTCTCTAACGGTGAAATTGACGAATATACCACTGAATATCGTGGGTATCTTGAAGATCAAAAGCGCGAAGCTTTCCATCGCATTAACCACTTGTTGGGTGATGGTGGCCTCATCGACCACGATATGTTGCGTGATCACACAATTATTTTGGTAGATGATGGCTTTGATAACAGCGTTATGATTGATGCCGCTATTGAATTCCTGAAACCAATCCGCATTGCTCGCCTGGTAATCGTTGCTCCAGTGGCCTCATCCTCGGCAGTTGACCGCTTGCATGTTGCTGCCGACGAGCTGCATATTCTTGATGTGAAGGCGAATTATGTGAATACGAATCATTATTACGATAAAAATGAAATCCCGTCTCACGAGGATACAATCGACAAAATCAACAAAATTGTCTTGAATTGGCGTTGACCTAAGTACATCAAAAAGTGTAGAATAAAAATCAACAACAGAACGTGTTTTGGAATTAATTGAACAAAGTAAAAGGGGATTATGTTAGACGTATTTATTACATCTCGGGTGCGACGCAAGATTGTAGTAGTCTATGCTAAATACCCTGATTTCCGAACTCACGTTCGCGGACTCGCCAAGCTTATTAAAGAAGATCCAGGAAACATTCAACGCGAACTTAAGCGTCTCGAAAAAGTAGGTTTCCTTATGAGTGAACGCCAAGGTAATACCAAGATTTATTCTACAAATAAGCAGTTCCCAATCTTTAAAGAACTTCAAAGTATTGTTATTAAATCCCAGCAACAGGCTGCACGTCCAAAGCGCACTTCATCTGATATTGCCTAATGAACTTGTTTGATCGCATTCTTAACGCCAGAGGTCTATCCGGCGAGCGGAAGGCGATTTTCTTATCTCCAAATTACGATATAAAGCACGATCCGTTCTTATTACCCGACATGCAAGCAGCAGTTGACCGCTTGGTTATAGCTCGTGAGAAACAAGAAAAGATCGCCATCTATGGTGACTATGACATCGATGGTTTGACGGCAACAACAGTACTGATTGATAGCCTCGGAAAGTTTGGCTTTACGGATGTGTCAGCCTTTATTCCAAACCGTTTCGTGGAAGGGTACGGCCTTACTGTGGATGCTGTTGAACGAATCATCGAAGCTGGCGCCCAGCTTATTGTCACCGTCGACTGCGGTAGTTTAAGCCACGTTGAAATTGCCCGCGCCAAAGAAATGGGTGTGGATGTTATTGTTACCGACCACCACAATACGGCCGAAGTGCAGCCGGATGCAGTGGCAGTTGTAAACCCCAAGCGTTTATTAGCCGATTATCCAGACGAATACGACAAGTACCTTCTAAAACCTGAATCGAAAAAGAAGTTATATCCGTTCCTCGATTTAGCAGGAGTAGGTGTGGCCTTTAAACTTGTTCAAGCGTTACAAACGAAATTATCCGGCCTTGAAAATGGCCAAGAAAAATGGCTTCTCGACCTTGTTGCCTTGGGAACGGTGTGTGACATCGTGACGTTAATTGATGAAAACCGCACGAACGTATTCTATGGCTTGAAGGTTCTGGCCCAAACTCGCCGACCTGGTTTAAAGGCCTTGATGGCGGTATCTGGCGTTCGTCCAGAATCAGTAAATGCTCGCAGCCTTGGCTTTGGCCTAGGACCACGTATGAACGCGTCTGGGCGGCTTGAAACCGCACAATATGCATTGGACTTACTTACAGCAACCGACGGCATGGAGGCGCTCAGACTCGCGAACCAGCTGGACGATATGAATAAGAATCGTCGACTCGAACAGGATGAGATTTTTAAAGAAGCGTTAGTGCAAGCCGAAGAGTTTATTAACGACCCTGTACTCGTTGTGAGTGCTGAAGGTTGGAACCACGGTATTGTGGGTATTGTTGCCGCCAAGTTATTAGAGCGCTACCAAAAACCGACATACGTATTATCTGTTCATGGTGATTCAGCCAAGGGTTCAGCTCGAAGCTATGGCGATTTTAGTGCAGCTGATGCAATTCGAGCATCCGATAATATTATTACCAAAGGTGGAGGACACAAGTTGGCGGCCGGCGTTACATTACCTGCAGCGAATGTCGATGCGTTTCGTAAACGCGTAAATGAATTCTATAAAGAATTAAACCTTCGTGATCAATCTGCCTTGTTACTTCCGAAAGCCGATACCGATGCCGAGCTTGAAGATCTCAATGAAGACTTGTTAGCTCAACTCGCAACTCTAGAACCGTACGGAAGTGGCAACCCACAACCAGTTGTTCGTTTAAATGACGTACTCGTTACGAATATTCGTCGCATGGGCGATAGTAATCAGCACGTAAAGCTGACATTCAAAAACGCCAACGGTCGTAGTATCGACGCATTGGCGTTTAGTGCTCCACAGCATTTCTTTGTTGAACCAGGCACGCGGGTGCATGCCTGGACAACTGTTGAACTGAATGAATGGAATGGCAATCGTTCGGTCGAAGGTAAATTGCTTCACCTCGAAATAGTCGAATAACTATTTCTTAAATAACTTAGAGAGTTTAATCGTCTGGTTAAACTCAAGTGCGCCTAGCTTGAACGCGCGCACGGCAATCCAAAGGCTAAGGAGCATAAAGCCAGTCATAACGGCGAGTGAGAGGAATGAGCCGCCAACGCCAAGGTTATCCACGGTATTACGAATGAGGTTCACTACAGGTGATGTCAGCGGGAAGTACGTAATGAAGTTTGTAATAGGGTTGTTTGGGTCGGTTGCAATCATTACGACAAAGTAGAACGGAATGAACGCACCAATAAAGAATACGCTCGAAAAGCTGTTCGCTTCTTTGGTTGATGGCGCAGCTGCTGCGGTCGCAGTCATAAAGCCCGCGTACATAAGGAATCCGACAACTAAGAAGGCGAGTCCAAAGAAGATAGTCATTGGGTCTAGCACAATCTTCGATAGGTCAATGCCAAATGGTAACGCTAGGGCATTACCAGTTTGTGCCATGATTACAAACGCGATAATTGCCAGAATTGTGAAGAACAATACCTGTGTAAGCGATACTAGGCTAACGGCAAGTAATTTACCGATAATTAACGTGCGTGGCTTTACGTAAGTAAGCACCATCTCCATTGAACGATTTTCTTTTTCTTCACTAATGCTAGTAAGCATGTAGCTAATTGAGAAAGCGAAAATGATGTAGAACAGAATAATAAACAGACCAGGCGCAATGTAACCATTAATACCCGCAGATTCTTTGCCGTCTTCGTAAATGGTGATAGTAGCGCTGGCGCCATTTTGAGCGAGAGCGATGACTTCAGCAGAACCAAGTGGTAAGAACAGGCTAGTCCTGAGAATATTATCCGCCAAAGAGCTCACTGTACTCGTTTTTGTTAAGTCGTTTGTGCTCAAATACACTTGGTATGTGCCACCTGTTTTTAAGTCAGCTGGGAAAACAATCAAACTGTCTTTTTCGCCGTTTTGTACTTGCTGGCGAAGGGCTTCAGTTCGGTTGGATGGACTAATAGTTAATTTGTTTGCTTCAACAACCTCTTTATTAATAAGCCCGCTGTTATCAACAATGGCGACATTTTTTAAATCTTTTGATAATTCTTCAATGCGACTTGCGCTCGATTGGTTGCCAATAAAGGTGAGTGCAAACACGACTCCAATAAGCAGCGGAATCGCAATCATCACAATCCAAAAACTAGGTTGGCGAACAATTGTTAAATATTCATGGCGAATAACTGATTGTAATTTAGACATTTTTTACCCCGTCACTTTCAGCACTTAATACGTGGCTTTTTTCTTTGTAAATTTGCACAAAAATATCCTCAATTGATTTAGAATTAAATTCTTTCTTTACTTCCGCGACTGTTCCATACGCTCGGGCAACACCATCTTTCAAAATAAGGAGGCGGTGGGCAAGTCGCTCAACCTCTTCCATTAAGTGGGTGATGTAGATAACTGCTGTACCTTGCTGCTGTAGCTCGTCAACAATATCAAGAAGTAGTTTTCGGTTCACCGGGTCGAGACCTTTGGTTGGTTCGTCTAAAACAAGGAGTTTCGGATTGCCCATAATCGCTACACCAAGCTGAATTTTTTGTTGCTGACCACCAGAAAGTTTTTTAATTTTCGTATTTGCCTTATCAGCAAGTTCTACACGGTCTAAAAAGGCGATAGAGAAGTCGCGTGCGGCGTCGCGAGTCATACCTTTAAGCTCGCCAAAGTAAATCATTGTATCGAGTACCTTCGAACGAGTATAGAGACCGCGTTCTTCAGGAAGATATCCAACAATTGAAGCCGTTTCTGGGCTGAGTGTTTTCCCGTTCACGTGCAGGGTGCCGGTAGTTGGCTGGTAAATACCAAGCAGGGAACGGATGGTACTGGTTTTGCCCGAACCGTTCGAACCAAGGAAGGCAAATACTTCTCCTGGTAAGATTTCAAAATTAAGTTCTTTCACAATTTCTTTGTCACCAATGGTGAGGCTGAAGTTTTTTACGCTTACGATGGGTTTTGTCATGTTCTTAGTATAGGGAGGATGTGCACTGGCCGCAACTCGCTCGTGATTATTCAAATAAAGAAAAAGCCACCCGAGAGGTGGCTTCCTCAATCGAGTGGCGGTGGTTAGGTGGTTTTGGCGGGTCGCGGCTGTTTGAGTGCAACGTAGAACACTGCGGTTAACATCCCCGCGGCGTAAACGATGAGTATAGCGAGTCCAACGTTAACGCTGCCGAATAGGAGCGCCCACACTAGAGCGACAAAAAGCCCTAGGAAAAACGCAAGAAGGATGATTCCTGCAAAGATGGCGACGTAGCCCCACCTCCTTTCGGACCGAAAGCTTAACGGGCTGAACACTCCTTTGGTTCCTGAAATCAGCAACCAAACGTACAGCGCAATCGATGCAAGCGCCAGGATTGCCATACCAACCACTGTTGGGGCGATTTGTGTTTCCATGTGATTTTCCTAACTCAAGAGGTGCTTCCGTTGAATGAACAAGAATGGGCGTAGTATACGGCGCTTATTAACACTTGTCAACGAAGCTCTTCTCTGTTACAATACTTGTCATATGGTACAAGTAACACGTAAAGACGAACGAGAAGCGAACGAGAACATTATTCGTCGTTTCAACCGAAAAGTGCTGCAAAGCGGTGTTTTAGCTGAAGCTAAAGCTGCGATGCGTTTCAATAAGGACATTAGCAAGGTAGAACGCCGTAAAAAAGCTATTATCCGTAAAGAACGTAAAGCCGACAAGCTTGCAAAAGCTCGTCTAGGCCTTCGCTAGGTTGTAGCCTTAATGGCTCTCAAAACACAACTCGATAACGATTTAAAAGCCGCCCTTTTGGGCGGTGATCGTTTTCGTGCAGAAGTATTACGCGGTCTAAAAGCCGTGATTCTTAATGAGGAAGTGGCACAAAATAAACGTGACACTGGTCTCGATGACACAACTATCGAAACATTAATTGTTCGTGAAGTTAAAAAACGCGCAGATAGCGCTGCTCAATATGCCGCTGCTGGTCGCCCAGAACTGACTGAAGCTGAACTAGCTGAATCTAAAGTTATTGAAGCGTATCTTCCTGAACAAACTTCAGAAGAAGACATTCTTAATACAATTAACGACACTATCACTACTATGGGCGTGAGTGGCCCTCAAGCTATGGGCCAAGTAATTGGTGCAGTAAAAGGCAAACTTGGCAACTCTGCTGACGGCGGAACAATCGCGCGACTTGTGAAACAAGCCCTCGGTGCGTAATATAAAGATATGATTATTTTCTTCGGTCCAGCAGGCGCTGGAAAAAGCGTTCAGGGCCAAATTTTAGCAGCACGTATGGGCTGGCGCTGGTTAAGTGCTGGGCAACTTTTACGTGATACTCATGATACCGAGTTGATTGCTCGCATGCACGAAGGTAAACTCGTGTCACACGAAAGCATCACTAAAATTATGGGCGAAGCAATTACTAAAGCTGGCAACATCCAGCAAATTATTCTTGATGGTTTTCCGCGCGAGCTTGAGCAAGCGCAGTGGCTTGTTGATAGTCAGCCACAACACGGCCGTTCAATTGGTTTAGTTGTTGTTTTGGAAGTTCCTCGCGAAGAGCTATTGAAGCGCCTCGAGATTCGCGGTCGCGTTGATGACACTCCAGAAGCAATTGACCAACGATTAAATATTTATCGCCAAGAAATGTATCCAATTCTGAGCCTTGTAACTGAACAGCATATTCCTGTCGTTCACATTGATGGTGTCGGCTCAGTAGGTGAAATTCACGACCGAATTTTCGCAGAACTTAAAAGTAGGGAACTCGCTGCGTAATGTACGACAAAACGCCCGAAGAAATTCAAGCAATGCGCGATGGCGGCAAAATTCTCGCCGGTATTTTTCGTGACCTTCGCCCTCTTGTGAAGGCTGGTGTTACCGAGCTTGAACTCGATGCTTGGGTTGATAAAGAAATTAAAAAACGTGGCGCAATTGCGACCTACAAAACTCCTGAAGTTAATTTCCCAGCAGCAATTTGTATTTCTACAAACGATCAAATTGTTCACTCGATTCCAACAAACTACGTGCTACAAGAAGGCGATATTGTCAGCTTTGATTTAGTCATTACCTACAAAAAGATGAAAACCGACAGTGCCTTTACGATGGTTGTAGGTGACAAGCCAAATGGCGTACAAAAACACCTTATTAATGCCACTGAACGTAGCCTATATGCTGGTATCGATGCTATCAAAGGCCCAACTCGTACTGGTGATATTGGTGCTGCTGTTCAAAAAGTCCTCGATAACGCCAAACTTGGTATCATTCGTGAACTCGTAGGTCACGGCATCGGTCACGAGATGCACGAATCTCCTCCTGACATTCCAAACTATGGAAAAAAGGGGAGTGGTGGCTTCTTAAAACCAGGTAACACGATTGCGATTGAACCTATGGCAACCCTTGGCGGTGAGCGCATCATTCAAGAGGCCGACGGTTGGACTATTAGTACTAAAGACGGCAGTTTGGCTGCTCACTTTGAACACACCGTACTCATTACTGAAGACGGCGTTGAAATCTTAACACAGCTTTAAGCAAGCTAGCTCTTGTCGAACCTGTACCACAAGCGCTATACTTAGCTTCATGCAAGAGTCTTCTCAATATGCTGTCGGTCTTGATATCGGTACAACTAAAGTTCGCGCAGTTGTAGCCCACATCGACGGTACCACTGGCGTTCCTACAATTGTTGGTATTGGCCAAGCAGCTAATACTGGTATGCGCAAAGGGGTCGTTGTTAATTTACAAGGCCCTGGCCACGCTATTGATGAAGCGTTAGGCGAAGCTGAACGCATGAGTGGCTACCAAGTCCACGCAGCGACAATTAGCGTTAACGGCTCACACATTCTTACAACCCATGCTGATGGTATGGTTGCGGTTGGTGGTTCTGACCACGAAATTAACTCTGACGACTTGGCTCGTATTGAAGAAGTCTCAACACTTGGTAAAGTACCTGCTAACCGCGAAATTCTTGATGTTATTCCTCATGCCTACAAGCTTGATGGCCAAGATAACATCAAAGATCCAATCGGCATGACCGGTACTCGCCTTGAAATTGATGCACATGTTATTTCAGCACTCACACCGTACTTAGTGAACGTACAAAAGGCAGCTGAATCTGCTCAAGTACAACCAAATAACATTATTCCTACCAGCATGGCTGCAGCTCGCGCGGTGCTTGGCGAACAACAACTTGAAAACGGCGTTGCAGTTATCGACATGGGTGGCTCTACAACCAGCGTTGCTGTATACGAAGAAGGCGACCTACAATATGTTGGCGTTGTGCCTATCGGTGGCGTGAACATTACGAACGATCTTGCGATTGGCCTTAAAACCGACCCTGAAGTTGCCGAAAAGATTAAACTCGAGCACGCTTCGGCTGTTATTCGTGAAACAAACTCTGGCGTAAGTATTAAGCATGAAGGTGAAATTCACACATTTAGTACTTCTGACATTGATGAAATTGTTGAAGCGCGCCTTGAAGAAATTTTCGAAGGTATTACACGAGAACTTAAGAAAGCTGGTCGTGCCGGTAAATTACCAAGCGGCGTTGTATTAACGGGCGGCGCTTCACAATTGAAGCACCTTGCTGAATACGCGAAAACTACTCTTGGTCTAGCTGCTCGTTTAGGTCAACCAACCGGATACGGTGGAGTGGCTGACGATATTGATAAATCTGCCTTCGCAACGGCAATCGGCCTTATGTTGGTTGATGCTGAGCGTAGCGGTCCTACAAAGACAACTGGTTCTAAGAAATTTAAAACTCCTTCGGCGAAAAGTGTCACTGGGGGCGTGAGTAAAATCTTTGGTTGGTTTAAGCCATAAAAAAGCTTGTCGCTGTAATTGTCATTGTCTCCGCCGCCATTCTTACGATTGGCGGTTTTAGTATTGTTGACGCAGTTCAAAAGCAAAAAGAGGCGACCGCAAAAGCTGAACGGCCATCATTTACATACGACGCCGCTAAAGCCCCTGACTGGTTTGCCGCCGATAACTATTGGCCAAGCGAAGCTGATATTGCCAATAGCCAAACAACCGAAACTCAGGCATTGGTTAACAGGAACATTAATATTGGCACAAAAGAGGCTCCAGGTCCTTGTTTTGCAATGTACTCATACTTTAAAGGATCGGTTGATGTAAACGAGGCGTTGAAAGCCGTAACTGCTTATTCGGCTGACGAATCTTCCGACTTATCTATTAAGTTACTAGGTATGAAGATCGTCACTATGGAAACCTCAGAGGGCCAAAAAGAGTTCCAGCTACACCAGTATGAATTTTCAGGTCAAGACAGTAAGTCCATGGCGAAGGGCGCTCAATTTGCATACGTTCCACTTAAAGATGGCTACATAGAAATTAAAAGCCAGTGTGAAACAGCCGCTGAGCTTGCGGGTAGCGAATTAGCATTATCAGCAGTTGGTCTTAAGTTAAAGTCTTAACCCTGTTGAAGCCTATTTTCGAACAACTATTTTAAGCATGAATTCTCGGGTACACAACTTGTTCGAACACATACCTATTGCGCCTTGGCTCCTCGTGGTATACTAGGTAAAAGAGATAACTACCAGGGGAGATACAGACGTGCCTGAAGTAAAACCAAGTGACATTCAGACCTTCGCTAGCATTAAAGTTGTTGGTGTTGGTGGTGCTGGTGGATCAGCAGTAAATCGCATGAAAGAAGCCGGTCTTACCGGTGTACAATTCATCGCAATGAACACTGACGCCCAAGCGCTTCATAACAGCAAAGCAGATGTTAAAATCCACTTAGGCCACAGTACTACTGGTGGTCTTGGTGCTGGTGCAGATCCTACTAAGGGTGAAGCTGCCGCAAACGAATCACGCGATGACATTCGCGAAGCTATCGATGGCGCAGACATGGTCTTCGTTACTATTGGTGCTGGTGGTGGTACTGGTTCAGGTGCTGGTTACGTTGTAGCTGAAGTTGCTCGCGAAATGGGTATCCTGGTTGTTGGTGTGGCTACAAAGCCATTTAGCTTTGAAGGTGAAAAGCGTCGCCAAAACGCTGATTGGGCTATTAGCCAACTTCGTCGTCACGTTGACACACTTATTACTATTCCAAACGATCGTCTTCTCCAAACAATCGACCGTCGTACACCGCTTCTTGAAACCTTCAAGATTGCCGACGACGTCCTTCGCCAAGGTGTGCAAGGTATTTCAGAGCTTATTACTGAACACGGTCTTATTAACCTCGACTTCGCGGACGTTAAGGCTATTATGAGCAACGCCGGTTCAGCATTAATGGGTATCGGCCGTGCAAGCGGTGACAACCGTGCTGCACAGGCTGCACAACAAGCGATCGAATCACCACTTATTGAAGTTTCGATTGACGGGGCACGTGGAGTCCTCTTCAACGTTACTGGTGGCTACGACATGAGCATGAGTGAAATCCAAGAAGCTGCTGAAATCATCACCAGTGCTGTATCACCAGATGCAAACATTATCTTTGGTGCAACCCTCAAGGCTGATATCGAAGACGAGCTCATCATTACTGTTATCGCCACTGGCTTTGACACTCAATACTTCCACGAAGAAGAAGAGGTTAAAAACACTGAAGTTTCTGAACAAATGAGCGAAGCTATCGACTCTACAGAAGTAAAAGACATCGACCTCAACCTCGATCACAGTGAATCTGCTGCAATCTTTGCTGAAGAAAACACTGAAAACATGTGGAATCAAGCTGCACCTGAAGAAGACGACGAGTCTGATACACCAGCCTTCCTACGACGTCGCAAGAAGCGCGAAAAGAAAAACAAGGAGTAGAGTTAATGACGAGAATTGTTATTGGAGATAGTCGGGTTATAGAATCACGAGAGGTGAGTGATGGCGTTACAATTCGCCGTCGCCGCGAAGCTCCAGACGGTACTCGTTTTACCACCTACGAACGAATCGAAAAGCCAAACCTCGCTATCATTAAAAAAGATGGCGCGCGTGAACTTTACGATCGCGACAAACTTGCAACTGCTATTAAGCGTTCAGTTGGTAAATTCTTTACCTCAGAAGTTGAAGTTGAAGAAATAATTGACGTTGTTGAAGACGGTCTTTATAACTTTGGCGAAACTGAAATTACTTCAAAGCAAATTGGCGACAAGGTTCTTGATGAACTTGCTATCCGTAACGAAGTCGCCTACATTCGTTTTGCGAGTGTCTACCAAGACTTCAAAACCCTCGACGATTTCGTTCAAATCCTTGAACTCCGCCGTAGTCAAAAACAGCAGAAACAGGGTCAGTAGGGTATCGGTATGCGCGTGGTGGTGATTTACAAAGAAGAAACTGATTACGCCCGTCAGGTTACCGATTACATGCGTGATTTCGAGCGCCAAACTGGTCACATTCTTGAAACCATGAACCCTGAAAGCGCCGAAGGTATTAGTTTTACCGGAACATACGACATTATGGAATTTCCTACTGTCGTTGCATTGTCAGACGACGGCCGTTTGCAAAACCAATGGCGTGGTCTTCCATTACCAACAATTAATGAAGTGAGTTATTATGTTCAACAAAATTAAAGAAGCTGTAACTCATAAAGACGAGAAGAAATCCGTACGTAGTGCGTATTACGTACTACTTGTTGGTGCAATCCTAGCCCTTGCCGCGGCATTCGTACTCAGCCTAGAAAAAATCCACCTGCTTCAAAACCCAGACGCTATTCTTTCATGTAGCTTTAACCTCGTACTTAACTGTACTGCCGTAATGCAAACCTGGCAGGCGAGTGTGTTCTTCGGCATTCCAAATATGTACATTGGTCTCATTTCATTCCCAGTACTCATCGCCGTAGCCGTAGCCGCACTTTGGGGCGGGGCTGCGTTCAACAAAGGTTTCTTGAAAGCCACAAACATCGGTGTATTACTCGGAACACTATTCGCTTACTGGCTCTTCTTCAATAGCCTTTACGCCATTCAAGTACTTTGTCCATGGTGCCTCATCGTTACCTTTAGCTGTACATTGATGCTATCTGCTATTACATACATCAACCTCCGCGAAAACACTTGGAACTTCTCAAAGACATTGAACGATAAGATTCAAAAATTCCTCAAGGGTGGCTATGAACAACTCATCGTTGCGAGCTGGATTGTCTTGATGATTGTTCTTGTTGTTCTCAAATTCGGCGACGCACTGTTCGCCTAATTTGATAAACCACTGCAGAAACAGTATAATAGAGTCTAGAAACGTTTGAGTGGCTATCAACCACGAGTTTTTGGGAAGAACAGCGAAAGCTTACTAGAACCCAACGTGTACGCTACGATAAAGCGATCAACTAAGTGCTAAAAGAATCATTTCTTTTGGAAGTCAGATGGTACCTCCCAAATTTGGGATCTGACATTCGGAAGAAGTGATTTTTTTATTATTTAAAGGATGTAATGTATGTCGCGCAGCCCACTACTACCAGAATGGATGATCGAACAAGCTCTTCCCGAAGACGCCGCAGATATTGCAGCGCTTCATAGTAAGAGTTTTCGGAAAGCCTACCTTGACCTTTTGGGTGAAGAGCACAACGAAGCGATTATCAAGGAAGCTACAAAGTTTGTAAGCCCTGAGCGTATTCAACTGCGAGCCGAATTTGTCGACATGTCACTCAAATTTCCAGACAAACACTTTTACCAAATTGCCCTGCGTGACGACGGCACACCAATTGGAATGCTTTATGGCACCAAATTAGACAACGTTCAAGAAATCGAAGCCCTTTACGTCGATGAAAATTACTATGGTGCTGGGGTAGGGAAGGCCTTAGTGGAAGAATACATCGCATGGGCCGACCCTACGAAGCCAATTGAACTTGGCGTTCATAGAGAAAACGAACGCGCCAAAAAGTTCTATATAAAAATGGGCTTCGAGGCACTCAACGACAACAGACATTCACATTACGAATTTTTACCAGAAACAACCATGATACGAAAAGGAAACCAGCAATGAAATTTCAAGCAAACAGCCGACGCCGCGCACTCGAATACGAAAAAGACATTGCCAAGTACTGGCAAGACAACCAAACATTCGAGAAATCTATTGAACTCCGTCCGAAAGACAATTCGTACGTCTTTTACGATGGCCCTCCATTCATTACTGGTGTACCGCACCACGGAACCCTCCTTTCAAGTGTCGTAAAGGACGCTATTCCTCGTTACCAAACTATGCAAGGCAAGCGTGTCGAACGTGTATGGGGTTGGGATTGCCACGGCCTTCCTGCTGAAAACTACGTTGAGAAAAAACTCGGTATTACTGACCGCCACGAAATCGGTACACGCATTAGTCTTGCTGAATACATTACTGCCGCACGCGAAAGCATGGTCCAAACTTCAAGTCTCTGGGAAGACACTATTACCCGCATCGGTCGTTGGGTTGATTTCAAGGGAGCCTACAAAACCATGGACAAAGACTACATGGAAAGTGTCTGGTGGGCATTTAAGCAACTTTACGAAAAAGGCAAAATCTACGAAGGTGAACGCGTCCTTATGTACGACACAAAGTGGGCGACACCACTTTCAAAAGCCGAAGTTACTATGGACGCCGGTGCTTACATCGACGTTACTGACCCAAGTGTTTATGTAAAATTCAAAATTAGCACTGATGACAAAAAAGACCACGAAGAACATGGCAAGTCTACTTACTTACTTGCGTGGACAACCACACCATGGACACTTCCTGGTAACACGGCCCTGGCTATTAACCCTGACATTGAATACGTTCAAGTTGATTACGAAGGTGCGTACTACGTACTCGCCAAAGCGTTAGTAGAGAAGGTATTCACTAACGAAAAACACCAACCACTCGATTACCGAGTTGTTCGTCCATTCTCTTCAAGTGAACTTCTAGGCCGTTCATACGAACCATTATTTGAAGATCAAGGCGAAGGTGCACACAAAATTTGGGCAGCTGATTACGTCACAACTGAAGCGGGTACAGGTATTGTTCACCTTGCCCCAGCCTATGGTGAAGAAGACTTCCTCCTCGCGAAAGAAAAGGGCATTCCTGTTGTGCACGTACTCGACGAATATGGTAAATACATCTCTGGTGAGTGGGAAGGTATGGACGTTTGGGAAAACAACAAACTTATCGCAAAAACATTGCTTGAACAAGGCATCGTTTGGAAGATTGAATACATCCGCCACGAATATCCGCACAACCCTCGTACTGGCCACCGCCTTATGTACCGTGCACACCCAAGCTGGTTCATGGATATCGACGGCCAACGGGTTGAAATGCTCGAACAAAACACCGAAAACATCAACTGGTTCCCAGAGCACATCAAGCACGGTCGTTTCGAGAAAACGATTGAAACTGCACCTGATTGGAACCTAAGCCGTGACCGTTTTTGGGCGACTGCTATGCCCGTCTGGAAGGGTACTGATGCCGAAGGCAACGAGAAAATCAAAGTCATTGGAAGCTACGAAGAACTGAAAGAACTCAGTGGCGTGGAACTCGATGATTACCACCGTCCATGGGTAGATGACATCACCTTCGACATCGACGGCGTTACCTACACTCGTATCGACAAGGTACTCGATGGTTGGTTTGAATCTGGCTCAATGCCATTTGCACAATTCCATTATCCGTTCGAAAACGTTGAAAAATTCGAAGCTAATTTCCCTGGTGATTTCATCGTGGAATACGTCGGCCAAGTTCGTGCTTGGTTCTACTATGTACACGCCGTGAATACCGCATTATTTGGCCACAACGCCTACAAGAACGTGATTGTCACAGGTAACATTGCCGGAAACGACGGTCGAAAAATGTCGAAGTCTCTCGGTAACTTTACCGACCCGAACGAACTCATGGACAAGTTCAGCGCCGACTCACTTCGTTTCCTTCTCTTATCAAGTCCATTACTGTCAGGTGAAGACTTCACCTTGCAAGATAAAGAAGTAGGAGACATCGCCCGCAAGCTCAGCATGGTCTGGAACATGTACGACTTCTTTACTATGTACGCCGAAGTTGATGGCTGGGAATTCGACGGTAACCTAGTTGACCCAAGCGACGACATCGAAAACCCGCTCGACCAGTGGATCATCAGCCGTGTACACCAACTCATTAACGAAATTGAAGAAAAGATGGACGGCTACGACGTTGCTGCGGCAACAAAACCAATCCTTCCGTTCCTCGACGATGCTTCAAACTGGTACGTACGCCGTTCACGCCGCCGTTTCTGGAAGAGCGAAGACGACAACGACAAGAACAACGCCTACCGCACCCTTCATTACGTATTGGTTCGCCTGAGCCAAGCAATTGCGCCATTTGTGCCATTTATGGCTGAAGAGCTGTACCGCAAGCTTACCGACGGCGAGAGTGTCCACTTAACTGACTGGCCAAAAGTCAGCAACGCAAACGAACTCGTTCTTAGTCGCATGGCTCGCACTCGCGAAATCATCGAACAAGGGTTGGGTCTTCGTATGTACAAAGACGATACGCAGCAGCAAATTAAAGTTCGCCAACCACTTTCTAAATTGACGTACGCTGGTGAACAGTTGGAAGATTTCTACGCGAACATCATTGCAGAAGAGGTGAATGTAAAGGCAATTGAAAACGTCGCAAGCTCAGATATCGAAGTACTGTTGGATAAAAACATTACTCCAGAACTCCGCCGCGAGGGCCTTGCTCGTGAGATCATTCGTTACATTCAATCAGCTCGTAAAAACGCCGGTTTGAATGTTGATGACCATATTGTGCTCAGCCTAATCGCCGATGATGAACTCAAACGTGCCATCGAAGAACACGGCGAGGCGATTGCAAATGAAACTCTCGCTGACGAGATTAACTCTGAAACCTACGAATACGCTGAAACCGTTGAAATAGAAAAAATGCCTCTCGGCATCTCACTAACAAAGGCCTAAAAAAGTTGTTGCCCCCGAGGCCCCGTATCTGCACAATATGCAGAAGGGGCCTCGAGGGCGTGCAATCAATCTTTGGTCGGTAAAGCGGGTAGTGCAGTTGGCGCGGCTAGACGTACACGATTTCCAGCGTTGCCGGCGATTCGCCCTTGCGATGGGCGAGGGCGTTGTCGATGACGGTCTGGATGCGGTTGCTCCAGAGGTCGATGGTCTTCTTCGGAACCTCGAGCTGTACCTTGTCGGCACCGACGGCCTTGCTGACGACGTAGCCGGGTGCCATCGCCATCATCTCGTGTTTCGGCTTGCTGCCTTCTTCGGCGACGGCTGAGCCCTTGCAGATGTTGACCATGTCTTCGAACTTGATAACTACTGTGCCACCTGACATTATTCCTCCTCGATTGAGTGAGACTACTACGAGTGTAGTAGCATCTAAAAACTTTAAAACGCCTGGTCGTATATGTCAAGCCATGAAATTGACAGATACATACATAACTGGTATAATTTTAGCACTATGAGGGTTTAGATACCTTTGTCGCACCTTTACCCTACACGACTTTTTAGGAGCATCATGTCAGACACCACCAGCACCGCAATTGTACTGTCACCAAAGGCCCGCGAAGTGGGTGGTGAGCTCGCACGAATCTTTAGTGATTCCACCGAGCTCGCTCGTTACACCGCCGGACCCTTGAACCGCAAGGACGCTCGCGCCATCGGCAACGCCATCGTCGATTACCCGGAACTCAACACTGAACACGCCATCGCAATGTTGGCGTGGTGGGCAAGTTTCCACGGAGAGCCGATTGGCAAGTGGATGGACGACCTGCTTTCGCAGTACCCCGTGTACGACATCGACCTTGCCCTCAACTACCTGTACGAAGAGGGGATTCGCGCTCGCGCAGATTCCACTTTGCCAGATGAAGACGGCTTCGATGCAACACGCGAGTTTGTGCCTCAGCTTCTCGGCCTGCTCGAGAACTACAAAACGGTGAAGGAGCTGAAGAGGGAGAGTGAAATCTCTTTGGACCAGCTCGTCACCCTCCTCGGAATGCTCGGCGGCCTCAAGGCTATCGCTGAATTCTTTGACAACCCGGAGCGCCTCGAAGAAGCGCTCCTTGAACATCAGCATCGAGAGGACTAACATGGAAAGCTCTCTGGAGGTGTTGGGAGTGCCTCGGCACATCGTAGAGTTCGAACGCGCAAAGGGTTCTTTGAAGAACCTTTTGGTAATCGCCGAAGGCGCTTACAAACTCTACGCTCCCAAGTATCATCCTGATCGGAACCCCGACCCAGGCGCTGCGGCCATCTTCATCGGTTTGAACTATGCCATCGAGGACCTTCGGGACCCTGATGGCATGGAGCTGGCGATTGATTCACTGGTTGGTGAAGATGACCGTCAGTCGCTAAAGCGACAGGTGGAACGGGAAATGGAACGCAATCGTGAACGCAAAAGCGCTCGTGCCATCTTGGGGCTGCTCCACAACATTGACCAGTTCAGTGTTCTGGGCATTTCTGGATCCACAAGCTTCTTACTCCAGTTCGGTGCCTCGCGCACTATCCTGGATGTTGGCACTCACGACAGCGCCACCCTGTACCTGACCACTCAGGAACTCGACGTGCTTCCCGAGCAAACGGAAAAGACGAAGTTCGCTGAAGGCCGTTGGCAGGAGATGTATTTGTCGAATGACACCGAGTTGTGGCTCAGTCATCGGCCTGAAAATGCCACTCAAGTGCACGTGGTTGGGTTCATCCCAGCCCGTTCGCTCCGCTACCGATCCAACGACACCTTTAACCTGGTGACAGAGGACTACTCGGAACTCGGCGGAGCAATCACAGGGTTGCGCACGACGCCTGCCTGGACCAAGCCCTCAGAAGCGTGGTTCTTGCAGTTTCTCGAAAAGCAGCCGCACAAAGACAGCGAAGTTGTGGTGATGAATCACCGCGGCGACCTGGCTCTCATCGGTTCCATTCAGGCACAAGAATCCTTCTATTAGAAAGGCAGTAGGGAATAACCCGACTATTAATTTAGTCGGGTTTTTTCTTTGTTATTGAAAAATTAATAGCCCCGCCAATCCTCAGATTAGGCGGGGCTTTCGACTTTTAGGGTCGTTGCTGGATGGTGTGCTAGTCGGTGGTCAGAATGACTACTTTCCCGGCTCGGTTGCGAACTTCAGCCAGGCGCTTGGTGACCGCGCTCAGCACGTCTTCGTTCCAGTTTTCATGGCCAGCGGTACCAGCCAGATGGATGACGTCGTACTTTCGATACATTGCGTGGCTCGCAATCCAGTCCGGCGTGTCCTGAACAACCGATTCTTGAATTTCATCGTCCGTTGAACTCAGGAGGTTGCGCATAACCTCCTGTTTTTCACGAATATACGTTGGAAAGTCGAGCTCTAAAACCTTAGGCGAAGACATAGCACTCCCTCGATCAGCATCATCATTACCAATTGGCAAAAATGTTAAGGTAATTTTATAATGTTTATTTATTCAAGTCAAATAAATAAAACACGAAGGGGAGTATTGACATTCTAAACCATTTATGCTTAAATACTTGCATAACAAATTGATCCAATTACGAATCAAAAAAACAAAAAAATATGTCATCACCACGCACCTACGAACAAATCCGAGAAACTCACCACGCCGAAGAGGCTAACTTTGGTCTGCTTCGTGCTGACAACCAAAAAGTTCGTGAACGTACCAACGCCTGGTCGAATGACTTTGTGCTTGAACAGTATGTATCTGAAACCGATCAGCTTATTGGTATTTTAGACGGCAGCATCACTGAAGAGCGTGCCATTGAAATTAAAGACCCACTTATTGGTGAAGATGAACCTATCAATCCAGATACCGTAATTTGGCTTGATAAGTCTGCCCGCCCTGTGTCTTGGTTTGTTGATGCCTTCTGGGATCAATTCGCTAAACCTGGTGCTAAAAAACCAGACGACGAGTTTCTTAACATCGACCGTATTAACTGGTTTGTGCACACCGGCCACGACGAAAGCGTTGCCAGCTGGCGCCTCGGCCCTGACGATTTTGATATTGAAGACGTCGATCCAGCTAGGATTGATGGTGTTCGCGCGCTTTTCGTTGAAGGCGATCTATCTGAAGACAACTGGCGCGAAGAAATTTGGAACATGCCAACCCGCCTTGATGGCCAAAGCCTTTTAATTATTGACGAGGTGATGAACCGTGGTGGTACGCTTGCCATCGCTGCACAGGTTCTTAAAAAAGCTATTCCTGAAGCAAAGGTGAGTGCTACTTACTTTTGGCACACCGGCCGTTATTCACTGAACCGTAACAGTGCGGAATCAGTTGACCAACAAATGGAATCAGTACCTGTTTGGTACGATAACCATAACAAAATGGGCCGCGGTATTGGCGATATTTCAATTGCGTATTGGCAACATGAGTACGCGAAAGAACCAACTCAAGTTAATTTAAAGAGGAAGCTCGCATCCTTTGCATTGAGTGCACCACACCACGATCCATCAACCTTTGAACTTGGTGGTGATAAAAAAGCCGATACGTTACACCAGGATATTGCGTACTTAACCCACGCAGTTGCTGATGGTGATGTGATTCGCCGCCCTTCAAGGCTACGCGACATTGACGATATTATTTCAATTTACGACAAACAAGGTATTTCACCTGAAGAAATGCGAACCTTCAACCAAAATCGTAAATAGAAGCCGTATAAAAGAAAGAGAGCCCCGAACCGTTTGATTGGTTCGGGGCTTTAAGCTTCATAGAGGGTTACCTCAATGATGCCAATGTAGCCAGCAGACGTTTCGCGATTTGCGTAATATCCGATGACTGAGTTCATCTGGTTTCCGTCTTGGATGTAGCCCTCAATGCGAGCATGTCCAGGACCCCAATTGGGGTCAACTGCGGTAACGAAGATGGATAGTTCGCGAGGAGCGGTGGGGGAGCTGTCGTTGACTGCAATAACCTTGAAGGTAGCTTCCTTACCAACCTCTGGAACTTCGCGTTCGTTTTCCTCGGCGAGGACGTTGAATCGCTTAATAAGCATTGCACTCACCACCTCTCATAAATAGGAATACAATGTTTATATACTATACACTATGTAACAAAATATGTCAACGGAACGACATACGCTGAAAGGGGAGGATATGCCTTGACATTTTTAAGCGTTTATGCTTAAATAGAACCATAACAAATTAAATATAAAAACGTATAAACAAAAACTTATGTCATTATTTCCATACTTACAACTGCAAACAATCGACCCTCAAGACGACGGTACGGTGAGCGACCTTGATCAGTACGAGGAAGATGAAACCATCGACCTCAACAACGACGAAGACGGCGAAACCCTCGATCAAAAATGGTCTGAAATTACTAAGTCACTCCACGAACAGAAGTGATATACTTAGTATAGTGAATGAAGAACAACCTATAGTCTCCGACGAAGCATTTGACCAACTGGTTACAAAAGCAATGAACGAATTACCTCAAGAGTATATCAAGGGGTTAGATAACGTTGCGATTTTATACGCCGATTGGCCAGATGAATACCAAGCGCAAAAGTCCGACCTCAAGCCGGGTAGCTTATTGCTTGGATTATACGAAGGCATCCCCTTAACCCAGCGTGGTTCAGGCTATACCTACGTGTTACCTGATAAAATTACACTGTTCAAAGTACCAATCCAGATGGTTTCACATAGCGAAGAAGAATTTGCCGAGCAGATTAAACGGACCCTCTGGCACGAGATTGCTCATTACTACGGATTGAATCACCATCGAATTGATGAGCTTGAAGGCTTCGACCACACCCACGGCGACCACAAATAGTTGCATCGCTCCATTTCGCTCATGTATACTTAAGCTATCGTTCATAAGCAATTTGAGTGTCAGTGGAGGGCGCGCATGGAGAAGCGAACGTGGCGTAATAGCCTACAAGGTGTGAGATTTTATGTATTTATTCTTGCTATCATTAGCGTCTCTTCAATTGTTTCTGTATTACACCCGCAGCCCGCACATGCTGAGGGTGTTTTAGGCAGAACACTTCGTTGTGTTGTGGGAGGCTTGCTTGGGGCAGAATGCCCGGCCCCTGTGACGCAAACACCGGCGGCACCGGTTGCTGAACCTCAACCGACAGCTCCGACTTCAAATAGTAATGCGGCAACGCCGGCCGAGCCTGCAACGGTGAGTCAGCCAACGAACACTTCAACGGTTTCACTTGAGCCAATGGAAATCACAGAACCCGTTGTGCAAGCGGCTGAACTGCCAGTATTACCTACGGCAACACACCGTGGAGGTATTCAAGCTGACTTTATGAACTTCGCTATGGCGAACGGTAAAGTGTACACGCCACCAACTGGAGTGCTAGGGGCAGCTGCGCTCGAACCAAGCAGTGAAGGCTGGAGAATTTTCGGTGTTTCTTGGTATTGGTGGGGAATCGGGGCGATAGCGCTCGTTGGGTCTGGGCTTTGGGTCAAGAAAAGATACCAACCCGCTTCGTAATTTGTCGGCGTACCTCTTAAGCTGTTATAATTAAGCTAATACTTATTCATGTGGAGTTTGAGTAGGGGCATATGCAGGAGTTACATGGGCAAACGCTGATTATACCTAAGGCTAGAATTGTAGCCTTGGTACTGTTTGTTGCGGTGCTTGCGGCGTCGCTATTTTCTCATGCAACCTACGCTGAAGAATCTTCTGATCCTATTAAACAAATTGGTGCGAGTGTAGAAAGCCCGAGTGGTGTAACTGCAACTTCACCAACGAACGATCGTACGATTGTTTGGACATGGTCAGCGCCTGCTGGCGGGTTAACACCAGGTTCTGAAAATCCTGAACTGGACGAAGAGGGGAGTCCTCTTGCGCAACAATCTACAGACATCGTGAGTTTTGGTTACGACCTATATAAAGACGGAAACTCGCTAACATCAGGCGTGGTTGATGCGAGCGTTCTAACCGTCACGACGGCAGTAGCTGATAACGGCGACTATACATTATATGTATGGAGCATTACTCGAGCGGATGATACGAGCGCAAAAGCGAGTGGCGCTATGACTGTATTCATTCCAATACCTAACTTGCCGCCAATTAAAGAAGAAGATATTCCCGTGCCGCTTGATACAGCACCATTAGCGCCAGTTCCTCTTGTTGACTCTGTTGGTAGTGCGCCGACCGCACCTCAAGCAAATGTCACAAACACCCCTGGATACTTGACGAACAACTCGAGTGCGAGCGTTTTGTCTGCTAAGAGTGCAATTCCAACTAATGTTGACCAAGCGGCGGTTGCGAGCGTAGCAAAGACCTCATCGCAAGGTTGGGTCGTATTGGGGCTCCCTTGGTATTTTTGGCTGGTGCTGCTTGTGGCTAGTTATATAATTGTGCGTGTTTTATACAGAATTACTGTTCATTTATAGAGGTCAGAACCCATTATTTAGGTGCTGAGAAGGCGCTTAGCTAACACTTTTATCGCTATTGCTAATAGTCCACTTAAGTGATATATTTAAGAAAAATACAAAAGTTGAGATTTGTACAAATTTATTTAACTTTGGCTATGTGGATGGCCGAATACCGGGAGTACTGCGAGATGAACACTGTTATGGCGAAAGCCTTTTTTAAGAAAACAACATTATTTGCGTCGGCCTTTGTTTTGGCTGTGAGCACATTAACGGCTGCTGTGCCGTTTATTTTAGCTGAGCAGGCTGGTGCGGTTGGTGGCGTAGTTCACACAACTAATCTATCTACTTGGAATTTAACTGAAACTCGTACTGCAGGTTCAAATGAACTCGTAGCGAACGGTCTTCATGTAAAGACAGTACCAAGTACTGGTTCATATGCTAATGAATTTTCAAAAGCTGCTGGATACTATGCAACTTCTAATCTCCCATTAGCGGATATTAACTCTGCTGCAATTAACTTCGCATCATTTAGCGGTATTCGCCCAAGCCTACAAATCGGTGTTGACCGTGACGGTAACGGTTCATGGGACGGCTACTTAGTATACGAACCATGGTCATACGGCGATGGTCAGTACTGGACTAACAAAGCTGGTTTTGGTGTTCCTGAAGGTCTTGGTTACCCAAGCTTAGGTTCACTTGCGCAGTACAAAGCTGCTAACCCGAACGCAAAAGTAACTTCAATTGGTTACTCACTTGGCTCAGGTGTAGTAGGGGATGCAACTATTACTAGCCTTGTAGTAGGTGCAACAACTTACACATTCGGACTTGCTCCACTCTCAACTCCACAATTTACTGATCCTACTAACGGTGCGATTAAAGATAACGGCGACTTCACTGTTAAATGGACAAACATCGCTGGTGCAACTAGCTACACTACACGATCATCTTCATCTGACTACCAAGTTGGCGGCGTTCTACAAGACAACGGTCAAGCATTTGCTGAACTATCTTGGACATCAAACGAAGTTTCGAACCTACACCTACCTGACGGTACTTTCTACTGGCAAGTTCGTGCAGATAACGCTGCTCAAAGTAGTGACTGGAGCTCAATTGTAAAGGTTACTATTGATACTACTGCTCCAACTAAGCCAACAAACTTCAACCCTTCAAACGGTTCAGTTCAATCAGGTACATTAACTTTTGACTGGCTTGCTGCAACTGATGCAACCGCAGTAACATACGACCTACAATACTCAACAAGTGCTTCACGGAACGCACAAGGTGTTCTTGATGGAACAGTTACAACTGTTAACGATATCAATGACACTCAAAAGACTGTAAGCGGGCTAAACACTGGCTACATCTTCTGGCAAGTTCGCGCTAAAGATGCTGTTGGCCACTACGGTGCCTGGAGCGACATCTGGGGCTACGAAATTGACGCAACTCTTCCAACAACACCTACTGCGCTATCTCCAACAGGTGATAACCAATCAGCAACTGCATTCACATGGAGTGAATCAACTGACGCTAACGGCCCAGTTAAGTACGAAGTAATTACTGGTGTATCTACTCACAGCCTAGACAACGGTAAACTTACAAATGGTGTAACTGTTATCGCTTCTGGTGTTACTGGCACAAGCCTTAACCATACATTTACTGACGGAACATTCTTCTGGCAAGTACAAGCAACTGATAGCCTTGGTAACAAGTCTGCATGGAGTAACATCCAAGCTGTAACGATTGATAGCGAAGCTCCATCAATTTTCTGGCAAGTACAACCTAAGTCACACTATGGCCAAGGTGCTGGTTTCGCAGTACGACCAATTACACTTACTAACGAAGTAAGTACACTTAAGTCTGTATATATTGATTCAGTAACTGACAGCAAGCTCGTATGGAGCCTTAATAGCGACCACCGAAACTTTGATACAAGCAACGCAAACAATCAACCACTTTGGGACAGCCTTGCAAACGGTACTCACAAATTTATCGCTGTATTCCGCGATAAAGCTGGGAACTCAACAACAAGCAGCAGTGATTCATTTATCATTGACCGAACAAGCCCAACTGTTAATGTTAAGCCAGCATCACTTGGAAATGCAGCTGCGGGTGTTTACCGTAATGTAAGCTTTGCACTATTTGACGCATACCAAATTGACAAGCTAACACTTAACGGCGTTGAAAAGAATCTAACAAACAACAACTTTAGTGACTTGAATGGTGTAAAGCCTGGCCAGTTCGGTGCAGTTGAAGGCCAAAACACATTAGTAGTATTCGACGTAGCAGGCAACAAGACAACACTAGTCTTTACGCTTGATACAACTGCTCCAGATGCATCATTTGCATACTCAAACAATGGAACTGCAACAAAGAACGACGTAACAGTTACTCTAACTGCTACTGAAGCAATTCAAACTCCTGCAACATGGACACAAGTTAATTCAACTACATACACAAAGGTATTTACTACTAATACAAATGGGTCAGTTACAATCACTGACGTAGCAGGAAACACTGCTACTAAGAACTTTGCCGTAACTGGCATCGACAAATCAGTAACTTCATCTGTTGATACTGATGAAATCGATACAACGAGCGCAAACCCAACAATTACTGGTCGTGTGACATACGTTGCCGACAACTCACCAGTTGCTGGCCGGGATATCGTTGTTGATGTAGATGGTGAACAATACGACGCTACTACAGATGAAAATGGCGATTGGTCAGTTGTTGTTACCGAAGACCTTACTGACGGTGAACACATCGTTAAGGTTGCAGGCGTAGAGCGAGCTCGCTTCACAACTGAACTTCCAGTTGTTGATGAAGGTGAAACTACAGCTCCTGTTGCTGGGACTCCTACAACTCCAATTCCACTTCTTGTAGCTGCTAACGCGGTTACTCCAACTATCGTAAACCCAGCTGCCGCTGTCCTTGGTGACGCCACTGACAACGATGCTGCTAACAACGCTGGTGTAGAAGGTGTTTCAACTGAAAACGCTGACACACTTGCTGCTGCTGATTCAGAAGCAAACAAGGGCACATTCCTTGGTCTTGGATGGTACTGGTGGATTCTCATCATTGCCGCACTTGCAGCGATTGCATGGTGGATTGCCGCAGCTATCCGAAAACGACAAGAACAAGAAGCCTAGTTCAAACAAAAATGTCGAATAAAATGAAAGCCCTTACGCTTGTAAGGGCTTTTTGCTATACTGTAGGCACAACGTGAAAACAAAACAAAAACAGATTAAAAAACCCCAAACAGTGCACGCCAAGGTAGCGCACCACGCGAAGCGTATACTTGTGCCTCATAAGGGGAATAGCTATCGGCCACATCTTATACGGGTGCATGGCTTGGTTGCAGTGCTTATTATCGCTATTCTGGCGCAGACTGTGTATAGCATTACGACTACAGGTAACTTCCAGGTATTGGGCCGTTCATCTGATATTCAAACATTTGATTTGCTGACCGATACAAACAAAGAGCGCGCAACCCAAGGTCTTGGTGATTTAACGCTCAATAACCAATTGAGCGATGCGGCATTCTTAAAAGCACAGGACATGTTTAAGTACGATTATTGGTCACACACTTCACCAACCGGTGTTGAGCCATGGAAATGGTTTGGCGATACTGGCTACAATTACAGCGTAGCGGGGGAGAACTTAGCCAAGAACTATCCATCTGCCGATGCAACGGTTGCTGCTTGGATGAATTCGCCAAGTCACCGCGAAAATATTTTGAATGGTAAGTATGTTGATGTTGGTTTCGCGGTTGTCGATGGAACGCTTGAAGGTCGCGCAACAACGCTTGTTGTAGCCTTTTATGGCGCTCCAGTGACCTTTGCGGCCGTTCAAGGCAGTACTGCAACCCCTGTTACATTCTCAACACCGAACCTCCAGGGCTCAAATCCAGCTGAGTTCTTTGGAACTGCGTTACAATCACTCAGCCCGGTAACTATCGCTATCTTGGCAGTGCTCGCAATCGTCGCAATCGTTGGCGTTGCGGCGCATCACTACCGTAACAAGCTGCCAAAGACCTGGAAAAAGAGCTGGCGCCTGCACCACGGTATGTATACCTTCGTAGGGACTCTTGTTTTAGGAGTGCTAATTATCGTTGCAACCGGTGGCGGCTCGATCTAGTACTTTACATCTGTTAGCATCCCTGTTATAATGAACAACTGATTGATAAGAACTAATAAGGAATTAATATGACAAAAGCAGTCGTTAAGATCGGTGGAAAACAATTTATTGTCACCGAAAAAGAGACCCTCCTGGTGGACCTCCTCCAAGAAGGAACTAAAGAGCTCACTCTAGACGCACTGTTGCTTATCGATGGTGACACAGTCACTGTTGGTACGCCAACTGTTAAAGATGTGAAGGTTACCGCTAAGGTAGTCGAAGAGCTAGTAAAGGGTGACAAAATTCAAGTTATCCGTTACAAAGCTAAAAAGCGTGTGCACAAGTTAAACGGTCACCGCCAAAAGTACTCAAAGATTGAAATCGTTTCAATCAAGTAGGTTCTAACTCTTGTAAAAAGAACTCCGGAAACGGGGTTCTTTTTTTTATTCTGAAATAGCATAAACGGGAACTTTTCTCCTTAGCGCATGGTATAATAACACCAATGAAGAGAGGGTTTTTCTAAAGGCTATGGCGACTGTAATTGCTATTACGAATCAAAAAGGTGGTGTCGGTAAAACGACTACGTCTATTAACCTCGCTTATTTCTTATCAAAAGCAGGTAAGGCTGTTTTATTAATTGACTTCGACCCACAGGGTAACGCCAGCAGCGGCCTCGGTGTCGATAAGAGCGAGCTACAGCTCACTATGACTGATGTCGTGATGGGTAAGGCTTCACTTGATCAAGTAGTGGTTCCGACTGCCTACAAAAATCTATGGCTAGCACCAACTACTTCGGTGCTTGCAAATACTGAGGTTGAGATGGCTCAAAGCGAGAAGCGTTTTTCTCGTTTGAAATTAGCAATCGATGCGTCTGCTGTTCACTATGATTTTATTCTTATCGACAGCCCGCCAAGCCTTAGCCTTCTTACAGTTAATGGGCTGATTGCTTCGAAGTACGTGTTGTTGCCGGTTCAGGCTGAGTTCTACGCGCTAGAGGGCCTTGGGCAGCTTCTCGAGACTATGAAACTTGTTCGCAAGGGGATGAACCCTAACCTTGAACTGCTTGGCGTACTTCCAACTATGCTTGATAGCCGTACATCGTTAAGTACTCAGGTGCATAACGAAATTAAGCGCCACTTCCCAGGCAAGGTGTTCGAGACGACTATTCCTCGTAATATTCGTTTGGCTGAAGCACCAAGCCACGGTATTCCTATTGGTGTATATGACAAGTTCTCAAAGGGTTCACGTGCATATAAAGCACTTGCTAAAGAGGTGATTGAGCGAACCGATGCCGCTGAGGCAGCAAAAGTAGGAGCAAACGTATGAGCGCAATGAAAAAAGGGCTCGGCCGCGGTTTCGATTCTTTAATTCCAACTAATTTCTTGGACGATACCTTCGACACAACTGCGAAACAAGAACAAAAAGTGAGTGAGCAAAAAAGTTTACCACTTGATAGTATTCAAGCCGACCCTAACCAACCACGACGTAACTTCGACACAACTGCGCTTCAAGAACTAGCAGACTCTATTAAAGAGCACGGTGTTTTGCAGCCAATTATCGTTACACCGAAGGGTGATGATTATGAAATTGTTGCTGGTGAACGCCGTTTCCGTGCTTCTAAACTTGCTGGCCTGACTGAAATTCCTGTTGTTGTGCGTTCCATGACCGGCCAAAAGCAACTTGAAGTTTCTCTTATTGAAAATATCCAACGCCGCGACCTTAACACGATTGAAACTGCGACCGCTTACGCGAAACTTCGTGATCAGTTTAACCTGAGCGCTGAAAAAATTTCCGAACGGGTACACAAGTCTCCATCTGCGGTTATAAACACTATGCGCCTTCTAAAGCTTCCTAAAGAGGCGATTGTTGCACTTGCCGAAGGCAAAATTACCGAAGGTCAGGCGCGCCCACTTATTGGCCAAGATGCAGAACTGATTGCTCAACTTATTCCTCGCATTATTGCCGAAGAGTGGAGTGCTCGTAAAGTCGAACAGTACATGACGAATGTGAAGAAACAGCAAAAAGCTGGCGACCCAGAAGCTGAAAACATCTCTGCGCAACACGATGGCCGTGTTGAATCACTCAAAACTCGCCTTAAAACTGATGTAGCAATCCGTGTGAACAGCAAGGGCGCTGGTAACATCGTGATCAAGTTCAAGAGTGTTGAAGAGCTTGAGCGAATTCAAGAACTACTTGGCTAAATAGCCTTACTTATATATAGCTGAGATATTTTATTTAGTATGTGATATAATTTTGACAACATTTATTAAGCATCGTAATGATTGGAATTACATGATTAAAAGAACTCTTATCTACATTTTACTTATCGTAACATTAAGCACAGTAGCAATTCTCGCGCCCGTAAACAACGCATCAGCTCATCGCGACGGCTGTCATCGATGGCACTCTTGCCCTAGTGATAGTGGAAGCTATGTGTGTGGAGACTTGGGCTATACGAGTGGATGCGGCACGTCATCTGCCCTAAAGGTACGCACGCCTGTGAAGACTACGAAAGTCGATACTAAAGAATCGACCATTCAATACAAGACGGTAACGAAATACAATCCTAACGAGTACGCAAGCTATAAAAAAGTTATAACACCTGGAGCTACGGGTGTATCGGTAAGTAAATCTATAATTCAATTGACTGACGGCGTTGAAACCTCCCGTTCTCAACCTACAAGCACTGTGAGCGTAAAAGCTACTGATGAGGTTGTCGAAGTTGGGAATCGCACAAAGCCTATATGTAAGTTTACAAAGATTACAGAGATGAAGGGCGGTATGTTTAACTCTAACAAGGGAAAATATATTGCTGAAGGTTTTTGTGCCGCTGATACGAAAATAGTTTTATATCAAAACGAAAAAAAAGTTTCTACCACAAAGACAAACAAAGATGGCTACTTTGAATTCAAGAAATTAAAACGAGCAGATAAACCGTCTTGGTTGGTAATCTACGACAAGAAGGGTAATAAAGGTACGCAATTGTCAGAAAAAACATCGGTTACTTTTACACAAAGCAAATACACGACAGAGTACGATATTTTACACAAGAGTTAGGTGTACGAGCAGCAAAATGCCCGCACCAGTAGGAGCGTTCATTTTGCTCACTATTAGGGTACGGGCGTATCTCGTTAGGTACTGACTTTTTGGACGTGGGCTTTTTCGAGGGGCAGTTGAGTTGTTTGCTTGAAGTCGGGAGTGCCGTCTTCGAGGAGTGGCACGTATGCCATCACGGGTTTGGCTCCCGGTTTGGGAGTCTCCATGTAGATCTCGTACGCCTCGTCGGGCGCATGATACCCGAACAGTTTGCCGATGTTCATTATTAGGTGCCCCACAGGGGAGCGTTCATCAGACAATTCGAGTATCTGTCCGCCGCTCATTTGAACAATCATTTTTTCACATCCTAAAGTTGGTAGGTACAGAGATTTACCAATGATACACTCACTGTGAAGCTCCCGCAAGCATAAATTGTATGTTTTAATTGCCTTTAAATTTTGCCAAAGAATGATTAAAGGAGTTTAAAAAGTACGAACTTTATTGAACGGGAAGATTCTTACACTAACAGGTCCGACCACATCGTAAAAAGGAATCGTTCCAAGCCCATTACGCGAGTCGTAAGAATAATTTCCAGTTCGGTGGTCACCACTTACGAAGAGTTCGTTTTCGGGTACGACAGTATCAACTTCGCCGGTGGTAGGTGAGCCAGGCTCGCCATGGTTTTGGTCGTCTGGGTTAAAGCCAGCAGGGAATTCGGCGTTGAACACGGTGTATTTGCCGTCTTTCAATAGGACACGTTCGCCAGGGTAGGCGATAACGCGTTTAACAATGTACTCATCTTCGATACCAAGGCTATAGTGAGGATTTTTAAATACGATTACTTGACCGCGTTGTGGAATGTAAGAAATTCCTTTAATTTGGGACCAGGTAACAGGAACGCGGTTTACGATGAGGCGATCGCCAGTGTAAAGAGTGCTTTCCATGCTTGGACCAACAACATTGAAGCTTCGGAATACGTAGGTATTAATAAGAATGGTGCCAATAATCACACAGGCAACAAAAATGACGAGGCTAATTAAGTCTTTCATAAATGGGTGTCGGGTGAAAAAAGAAGCTTCCATGAACTTAATCAATTATACCACGGCGAATGAGTGTAAAGCGGGAACTTGTTTACGCTTTACCGAGTGAGGAAGTGGTAAGCGTTACGCAGTAACGGTATAGCATGAGAAAGCGTTGTGCAATCGTACTTAAGCTTCAAAATATGAGCATAATCGGTTATAATACGTTAAGTATTTATGAGCAAGAATCAAACATCCATAGACGGGTTTATTCCACGTCGGCCCGGCAATCGATTGGGTGAATTACACCAGGTAAAGAACCCTGGTGCAGCTGTTCAACCTATCGACCGAAGCCTCCACACTACCGCTACACCTACAACTCAAATGGTGGGTGCTCCTCGTGAAGGCAAAGAGCTTGGCATTAATGATATTCACGAATCACTTCGTAGTATCGACGATGAAACCTTGCAAGATGGTGGTAAAAAGTCTCGCCGCCAACGTCGTAAAGATAAAAAAGATGGCAAAAAGCCGAAAAGCAAAGCTCGCCGAATTATTAAGTGGGTATTAATTGCCCTCCTTATTATTATCGTCGGTGTTGTCGGCTTCCTCGTAGTGAAGGGTTTGAACGCCAGCGGAAACGTACTACAGGGTAATATCTTTAACCTTATTCAAAATGAACCGCTCAAAGAAGACGCTAACGGTCGCAGCAACTTCTTACTAGTAGGAACTTCGGAAGACGACAAAGGTCACGAAGCGGGCAACCTTACCGACTCAATTATGATTCTTAGTATTAACCAAAAAACAAAAGACGCATATACATTTAGTATTCCTCGCGACTTGTATGTTGAATATGGTGAAGCCTGCGCGTCTGGCTACCGCGGTAAAATTAACGTGTACTTTAGCTGTTCTGACATCGGTACCGATGATGCTGCCGAGCAAAACCGCCTTACGAAATCTCGCGCCTTCTTCGGTGAGATCCTTGGCTTAGATATCCAATATGCTGCACACGTGAACTACACAGTACTTCGCGACGTGGTGAACGCTATCGGCGGATCGATCCAAGTTAACATTGAAGGTAACGCTGGTAATGGCCCATCTCCAGAAATTGGTATTATGGATTCAAACTTCGACTGGAAGTGTGGAAAGGCCTCACAGCGTAAAATCAACTGTCCACCAGCTGGCCACTTTATCGATTTCGAACCGGGTATTCAAACCCTTGATGCTGAACACGCGTTGTACCTCGCACAAGCTCGTGGTCACCAAGCTCCGACAGTTGGTTTGGCACAATCTAACTTCGACCGTGAACGTAACCAACAGAAAATCCTTGTAGCTATTCGCGATAAAGCAATGAGCGCTGGAACACTGACAAACCTCGGTGCAGTGACTGGTTTAATCGATGCTTTAGGAAGTAACCTTCGTACGAATGTTGAAACAAAAGAAATCCGAACCCTCATGCAACTCGGACAAGACATCAAAACTGCAGATATTCACTCTATCGATTTCTACACACAAGATAACCCAATCTTCACAACAGGAACGCTTCCTGGCGCTGGTAGCTCGGTTTATCCAAAAGCTGGTGTAGGTAACTACGACGAACTTCGAACCTACCTTGCAAAGGAACTAACTTCTGACCCAGTTGTTCGCGAAGGTGCAAACATCACCGTGTTGAACGGTAGCGGTGTTGCCGGTGTTGGCCAAACTGTTGCTGATAAATTGATTGCTAAAAACTACACTGTTGATGAAGTAGCGAACGCTCCCGAAGGTGCCTACGCTGCATACGAAGTATATAAAATTGGCGAAGGTAATACGGCCACAGCTGCGAAGCTTGCAGAGCTCTACGGCGTAACCGTTAAGACAACTGCACCGCCAGTAAGCGTAACAGGGGAGACTGACTTTGTGATCATCGTTGGCGCAGACCCTAACGCGAATCGTTAAACTCTCAGTAACCTCGTGGTATACTAGTAGTAATTATGGAGTTTCTAAAACTTGTACGTAAACGTTCGTTTTTGAGCGAAGCCGTTTACACCGTACTAAATATCGCCTTAGCAATTGCTGTCGTGGTGGTTATTATTTATACCGGTTCGGTATGGTTCGCTATTGGTTTGGTTGTTCTTAGTAAGTGGCGCGTGTTTGCTGTTCGTCCACGTTTCTGGTGGGCCAACTTACGCTCTAACCTCGTAGACTTTATTGTGAGTATTAGCTTCGTGCTGCACATGTACATTGTGAATGCGGCCAACATTGCAGAATCACGACAATTACTCCTCCTTGGTATTTTGACCCTTCTATACATTGGATGGCTCCTGTTTGTTAAACCGCGTTCAAAGCGTGCATACATCGCCGTACAAGCGGGTGCAGCAGTACTTTTGGGTACTTCGGCACTGTTCGCAGTTTCGTATAACTGGCCAGCTTCAATTGTTGTGCTTGCGATGTGGTTAATTGGCTATACAGCTGCTCGTCACATTCTTACTGCTTATGACGATGAAACCCACGGCTTGTTCTTAAGCCTCGTATGGGGAGTTATTCTTGCCGAGCTTGCCTGGGTTGCATACCACTGGACAATTGCATACAATCTGCCATTCATTACCACGCTGCATATTCCACAAGTGGCGATTATCGCGACGTTAATGAGCTTCCTGGCATTTAAGTCGTACGACTCATTCCACAAGAATTCTAAAATCCGTATTAACGATATTATTCTTCCGTTACTATTCACGCTGAGTGTAGCGCTGGTACTATTGGTTGTATTCAACCGTGTTGGAACAGCTATTTAAGCTTTTCGAAAAGTAACCCATAATCATTGGTCTCGACAAGCACGAGGCCATTTTTAATCGCTTCTTTGGTAATGTCGGGGTGTTGTTCAGGGTCGGCTTCTAAAATAAGTTTGCCACCGTTCGCAAGTTTACCTTTCGTTTGAAGGAGTAATTCGAAAATAAGTGCCAGGCCATTCTTTTCGGCAAATAACGCAAGTGGGGGTTCGTGATCGGTTTCCGGTGAGCGTTCCCATTCTGGGTTTACGTAGGGGAGGTTAGCGATAATGATATCGGCAACAAATGGATATTCGGCAAGCAGATTACTAAGCAGTGTGTTCACTTCGGCGTGTAGTGTTGTTGCGTTACTATCAGCAACCTTAAGTGCGTGGCGGCTGACATCCATTAATGTGACATCAAGTTCCGGGTGTTCAAGTTTAGCGGTAATACCAAGAATACCGCTGCCAGTACCGACATCAATTAAACGAAGCGGGCGATCGTTCAATAAGGTTTCATTTTTAGGAACCGCTTGTTTGAGTAGTTCAATAAGTGCTTCAGACTCGGGGCGAGGAATAAGTGTTGATGTGGTAACTTTAAAACGACGGCCGTAAAATTCTTTGTGACCAATAATGTAGGCAACTGGTACGCGGTCGAGGCGAAGGTCTAAGCGGGCGTTGGCGATTTCTATCATGCGAGCCTCTAAGATATCGTCACCGTGGCCGTGTAGCCATGTACGGGGCTGACGAAGGGTATGAGCGAGTAATAACTCAGCGTCAAGGCGAGCGCTGGGCAGGTTATTAAACACAAGTTGGTGAGTTGCCTCAGCCAACCAGTCGTTAACGGTCAGTGCTGACGGCAAGTTCGCGTTCATAAGCCTGTAAATTCTCTACTAAATCATCAATTTGGCCATTCATTGCACCAGGAATACCAGATCGGCTGTAACCAATACGGTGGTCGGTAATACGATCTTGTGGGAAGTTGTAGGTACGGATTTTTTCGCTACGGTCGCCAGAACCAATAAGGCTACGGCGCTCGGCATCGAGCTTTGCATTTTCTGCATCGGTTTTAATTTGAAGAAGGCGACTACGAAGCACGCTCATGGCTTTTTCTTTGTTCTTTAGTTGTGATTTTTCATCTTGGTTAATAACAACCAGGCCACTTGGAATGTGAGTAATACGCACCGCAGAGTCGGTGGTGTTTACTGATTGGCCACCATGTCCACCAGATCGGTAGATGTCGAAACGAAGGTCGCTTTGGTTAATTTCAAGGTCAGTTTCTTCAGCTTCAGGCAGGACGGCAACAGTTACAGTACTAGTGTGAATACGGCCTTGGCTTTCGGTTGCAGGAACGCGTTGTACACGGTGTACGCCAGATTCAAACTTGAGCTTCGAGTACACAGAGTCGCCACGAACGCTGAACACAACTTCTTTGTAACCGCCGGTGTCGTTGGCGCTTTCATTGATAAGTTCAGTTTTTAAGTTGTGGTTTTCGCAGTAACGAAGGTACATACGGTACAGTTCGGCAGCGAAGAGGCTGGCTTCGTCGCCACCAGCGCCGGCACGAATTTCAACGATAACGTTTTTGTCGTCGTTAGGATCTTTAGGGGCAAGCATAGTAAATAGTTCGTCTTCAAGGCGAGCAAGTTGCTCTTCGGCATCAGCTGCTTCCATCTTTGCGAGTTCAGCAAGTTCGTCGCCACCGCCAAGTAGTTCTTTCGCTTCAATAAGTTGCGCCTCAAGGGTTTTGCGGAGGTTTGCCTTCTCAAGAATACTGTTCAATTCAATCAAACGTTTGTTCTTTTTAGTGAAGTCCGGGTCGCTATACGCATCTGGGCGCGCCAAAAAACTGTCGAGTTCTGCAAGCTCGGCAGTGAGTTCTTCAATATTTAATGAAATCTTTGGCATATCAAGCAGTAGTATAGCAGAAAATGGGCTGAATTAACAGTAGTAGGAGAGCGTACGAGTGCGGGTTTTTTCTTTCTCAAGTTATAATAGAAACAATGAAAGAACTTCTGGTTAAAATTGGTGGCTACATAGTTTGGGGATACAACCAGACCCATTGGTTTACTGATAAAGAAGCTTGGTTTATTTATCGCCTTGGTGCGTTTATGGAAGCAACTGGCTGGACGTTACTTATATCAGCAATTATCTATCGCCATCTAGGCTTGCCCGAGTACGAATCATTTATATCTGTCGCTGGGCGTATTCACGGAATATTCTTCGTAGCCTATTTCGCCTCTGTAATTGCTACAGCCCGCAGTATGCAATGGGGGATATGGCGCGTTGGGGCAGCGCTAGCGTTAGGCGTTCCACCGTACACTTCACTTGTGTTTGAGCAGGTAATGTCATGGCATCGAAAACACCGGCCGGTGTATGTCACCCCACCTCAAGATTTAGATAAATAAAAAACCGCCCAGTGATGGACGGTTTTTTATAAAGTGTTGAATTAGCTATCGCTTTTTCGTGCTTTGTTAGCTGCAAGCTTTTTAGCTTTGTTTGCAAGCTCTGTCTTACGTGCTTCAGCAGCAGCAAAACGGTTTTTGAATCGGTCGACACGGCCTTCGGTGTCGATGATCTTTTCTTCACCAGTAAAGAATGGGTGAGAGGCGCTTGAGATGTGCACTTTTACAAGTGGGTACTCGTTGCCGTCTTCCCATTTCACTGTGTCAGTGGTTTGCGCAGTTGACTGAGTCAAAAACGCGAAACCGGCGACGTCATCGCTAAATACGACAGGTCGGTAATCGGTTGGGTGTAGGTTAGTCTTCATAATCTGAACTATTGTAACGGATAATCCTTCAATTGTAAAGGGTTGCGGGGTGAGTTTAATTTTGATAAATATACCTTTTAGTTGTATAATATATAAAAGCTAGACATTTCTGGTGTACCTACAACAATGAGAGGAATGGTGAGGCCTTATGGGCGTTCCATCTAAGTGGTCTTTATCGAAGAGAGACTTCAAGACGCTCATTGAGCGCCTTGACTACCTGCTGGGCCGGCGAGAAGATCTGAGGCTGAGAGTTGTAGCTGCTGACGCTCGGAAAGCGAAGCGGCTTGAAGAGGCTATTGCCTCAATCGAGGCGCAGTGGCAAGAAGAAACTGGTTCGACGCCCACCCGGTTGAGAATTATCGAAGATCAGCTCACCGGCTTCTTGAGTCACAATCACTATCATCTCACGCGTGGCTATGGCAAGACCATCACGCGCGACGCAGGTGAAGTGAAGGTGTATGAACGTGCGCCGTCACTCGAAATTCCGGGCAGTGAAAAGCCCATCATCAACTTCTTTCTTAACCGAAGGGGAGGCAGGCGTTACCTCATTTTCACGCCAAAATTGAATCGAACGGCGATTCTGGCGAGCTCTTCGCAAACTTTTAGTTTGCTGAAACCTTTTGGGGCTTGGCGTGGAAAGCACCGCTTGATTTCGGTGCAATCACCGTCCGAGGAGAAGGCAAAAACTCTTGAGCTGACTCGCTGGAACGAGCGTAAGCCCAAGTAATCATCGAAATGAGCTAGTAGGCTCCGGTTAATCCCGGGGCCTTCTTTCTCTTTTAAAATAGCGGTATTATAGAACTACTAAATAAGGAGAGCAATATGGCTAGGAACGAAAAAATTGTTAAAGTCGTCAGCGATCAGGGTCCACTTGTATGGGTGTTTTTTACGGCATACATCGGTGCAGTTATTTACTTTTTCCAGTTTGACCTTACGATTTGGGGCTTTATTGTCGCCCTTATAAAAGCAGCTTTTTGGCCTGCATATGTATTGTTTGAGATTCTTCGAAACCTCGGTGTATAAGACTAAACGGTAATAGTTTCAGGTTTTTTGCCGCGGTTGCGGTAAATGCTACTAATAAATGCAGCTGCAATAAATATCACACCAATTAAGCCGGTGATAATTTCATTTACGTGGAAACCGATGCTGATGAGCAGGATAACTGCGAGTGCACCAATAGCCCAGTGCGCACCGTGTTCAAGGTAGACGTATTTGCCAAGTGAGCCTTTGCGTACGAGGTAGACGGTGATTGAACGCACAAACATCGCACCAATCAACCCAAGGCCGAGGGCGATAATAATGGGGTCTGAAGTGATAGCAAATGCACCAATCACACCATCGAAACTAAATGAGGCGTCGAGTACTTCAAGGTAGAGGAACAGGAAGAAGCCAGCTTTACCAGTTGCAAGCACTAAACCGCTAGCGCCACCAGATTTCTTTGCGACCTTGTCGTCGTGTTCAAGTTTGTGTTCCATGCCGCTTTCGAATAATTTACCGAGCCCGTTAATAACGACGTAAGTAACGATACCAAGAATACCGGCAAGTAGTACAACTTCAGATTCTTCAGCGAGAAATTCCGCAACGAATACCAGTGCAACTAATGCGACGACAATTGCCATTTGGCTAAGCTTACCAATTTTAGCGAGAGGAATTTCAATCCAGCGAAGCCATTTGAGTTTGCGGTCTTCGAACACAAAAGTTAAGAAAAGCATTAAGAGGAACATTCCACCGAAGGCGGCAATGCGTGGTTTCGCTTCATTCAAAATATAAGCGTACGTACCTGGATCTTCAATTGACCCTTTTTGTAGCGCAAGGTTAATTGCTTCAACTGGGTTAAGGTGCGCGGTGATTCCAACAATAAGAAGTGGGAAGAGAAGGCGCATACCGAATACGGCAATGAAGATACCAATTGTAAGGAAGATCTTCTGCCAAAACTCACTCATTCGTTTCAAAATAGTAGCATTCAAAACTGCGTTATCGAATGATAGTGAAACCTCAAGAATTGCTAGCATAAAACAAAGAAATAGGGCAGTCCAGCCTCCGTATAGGTAGGCGACGATGAGTGATAAAACGGTAACAATTAAAGACCAACGGAAAATTCGAAAAAACATATGTTTATATTCTACACTAATATCGGCACGGCGGGCGAGGGTAATGTACAATATAACTACAAGCAATGCTAAGGATGGGAGCGCGTATCAATCTCAATACAGCGAAACGAGTACTATTAGTTCTTTTAGGAAGTATCGTCGCTGCTGCGGGCTTGCAATTCTTCTTATTACCGAACCATCTACTCGATGGTGGGGTTACCGGTATCTCAATCCTCAGCGCCTATTTATCGGGAATTCCATTTGGTGTTTTCCTGCTCGTTCTTAACATTCCTTTTGTCATTATTGGCTTCCGTAAATTCGGCAAAGACTTTGCAATGTACTCAACCATTGGCATTGTTGCGCTTGCCGCTATGACATTTATTCATGTGCCACACGGTTTCACTGACCAGCCAATTCTCGCCGCCATTTTTGGTGGTATTTTTGTAGGAATTGGTTCGGGGTTAGTAATTCGTTACGGGGGTATTATTGATGGATCGGACACGATCGCCATATTAATCGACCGAGTTACGGTATTCACAGTAGGCGAGGCAATTATGGTGATTAACGGAATTATTATTGCCGCCGCCGGCTTCGTATTTGGTTGGGAGAATGCGCTGTATTCACTTATCGCTTATTTCGTAGCGCATAAAGCAATTGACGTAACGGTTGAAGGTTTGAATGAATCGCGCAGTGTATGGGTGGTAAGTATGAAGGTGCGCGAGATTGGTAAAATTATTAATCGAGTTATCGAAGAGCCGGTAACGTACTTAAAAGAAGCCAATAAAAAAGACCCAGAACCACACGGCATTTTGCTGGCAGTTATTACGCGTTTTGAAGAGCAAAAAATTAAAGCTGCTATTCATTCGGTAGATAAAAAGGCTTTCGTGGTGATCTCGAATGCTCATGAAATTATGCGTAATGAAACCTCGAATTCTTTAAAAAGAGTAAAGTAACCAACCCCTCTGGACAAGCCTGCTGACATCTGTTAAACTATATAGGTAACATTTTATAAACGACACAACCCTCCGCAATACTCCTGATAATCTCAGGGCTGAGGGTGAGGATAACAAGGAGTAAATTATATGACCGTACAGGTTGATATTAAGAAATTGCTCGAATCTGGTCTCCACTTTGGACACAAGACGAGCCGTTGGCACCCGAAAATGGCGCCATACATTCACAGCAAGCGCCAAGACAGCCACATCATCGATCTTACAAAGACCGTTGAAGGCCTCGAAGCTGCGCTACCATTCATTACTAAGACTATCGCTAGCGGTAAGACTATCTTGTTTGTAGCAACTAAAAAGCAAACTAAAGACATCGTTAAGCAAACTGCTGAAGCCCTCGGTCAACCATACATGACTGAACGTTGGCTCGGTGGAACACTTACAAACATCCAGACTATCGGTGCTCAAATCAAGAAACTAAAAGATCTTGAAAAGAACATGGCTGCTGGTGACCTTGAAAAGCGTTACAACAAGCTTGAAGTTCAACGATTCCAAGAGGAAATTGATGCCCTCAACACTAAGTACAGCGGTATCAAAGACCTTAACGGTAAGCCAGGTGCACTGTTCCTTATTGACGTTATCGGTGACGACAACGCAATTAAAGAAGCAAAGACTATCGGCGTACCAGTTATTGCTGTTGTAGACACAAACGCAGACCCAAGCATCATCGATTACGTTATTCCAGGTAACGACGACGCAATTAAGGGAATTCAAACTATTCTTGACTACGTTGCAGAAGCTGTAACTGAAGGCAAGGGAGTATCTGCAAAAGATAAGGGTGAAAAGGAGGCTTAATAAAATGGCTGTATCTATCGAAGATATCAAGAAACTAAAAGAACTTACCGGTGTTGGTCTAACTGACGCTAAGGTTGCACTTGTTGCAGCTGATGGTGATTTCGACAAAGCGCTTGAAGAAATGCGCAAAAAAGGCCTAACTAAGGCTGAGAAAAAAGCTGATCGCGAAGCACTTGAAGGCATTATCGACAGTTACGTACACGGCGGACGCATTGGTGTTCTCGTAGAAGTAAACTGTGAAACTGACTTCGTTGCTCGTACTGACGGCTTCAAAGAATTCGCACACATGATTGCACTTCAAGTTGCATCAATGAACCCTGTTTACGTTTCTGAAGCTGATATTCCAGCTGAAGAACTAAAGCGTGTTCGTGATGAAGCACTTGCAAGCGAAGCTCTAAAAAGCAAGCCTGCTGAAATGGCTGAAAAAATCGTTGATGGTCAAGTTAAGAAGCACTTTGCTGACAAAGTTCTTTTGAACCAAGCCTACATTATGAACGACTCACAAACAGTTGAACAATTCCTTAAGGAAAACGTTGCTAAAACTGGTGAGAACCTCATCATCCGTCGATTTACTCGTATTGAGCTCGGCGTTAACGACTAATTTATAGTTGTAACAAAAAAATCCCTCGTACTACACGGGGGATTTTTATTTGTTCATTAAAATTGTGCTGGCCTGTTGGGTAAACGCGTAGGGCGAATCTGGCCGTTGGTGTGCAGACTTTACGGTTTCAGTAATTGCTTGGCTGGTAAGAAACCCGCCCTGGTTTTCCTCGAAATTACCTATACCGACACGCAAAAGTATATTCGGGAAAATGTCGGGTACATAGGCTTGAGCTATATTCATATGAGCTTTCCTTAGTTCCTCGAGAAGGGGATGTATGGTTACTCTGCCGAACTGTTTAACGTTGCCGCTATCATTCAGGTCGCCGTTGATTGGAATAATAATGTGCTCACCATCACCGCGGTCTAAAATAGTCGCTCCGTGGGTTTCGGTAATCCTTTCGCGTTCAGCTTTCCAGGCTTCAAGGTAGGCCTCGTGGGTTGCGTATCGCTCACTCAATACGTTTGCAGTGGAGTTGACGACATCCCAAGAGATAATGAATGCATCAGGGGTGGTGGGAGGCAATATCTCTAAACTTTTAGAGAGTGAACCGGTTTTGAGCGCAAGCGTTGCTAACGCGTGAGCGACCTCATTTAACGGTTCTTGGTGCTTTTTGAATACCTTTTCAACTTCATCGTTGCCGGGATAATTCCAGTCGGGGTTATCGTTGATCGTGAAGGCTAGTTGTACTGCAGCAGCTTGTTTGTCACCGGCAAATAGGGGATGTGCCCACACCGCGTGATTTTTATTCATATAACTTGTCATGAATTGCGGCTTATTCTCGCCAAGGGCTGCACCTAGGGCGGTTTGACTTAAGATGATTCGTCGATTGCCGATATGTTCTTTACTAAATTCAAGACGAGGATCTCGTACGAGGTCGTACGAATTTGCTTGAGCAACGGCAGAAGCGCGATCGACTGGACGAGCGTCGATGTTAAACAACGTTACTTGTTCGTAAGGGTGAGTAGTGGAATGCGGGTTCATGTCGGCACTGAGGTAATGATAGTCTTCATTCAGTGCGTCAAGCCGTTCTTGGGCCATTGCAAGATGTCCTTGAGTGTCTCTGCGATTTTTGAAGCTAACGTAAACAGAGGGCTCAGCTGACTCTGGTGACACACTCTTTTTCATATACTTATATTATACCACTTATATTTATAAAAAGCAATGTCTTTAAGGTGTTGAGCGGGGTGGTATACTAGATACATATAAGAAAGAGGACACATGTTTAACCAAAAACAATACGAAGATCGTTTTACCGCTACAATTTCGCACTTTGGCGACGAACTACGCAAGGTTCGTACCGGCCGTGCGCACCCAACTATGCTTGATGGTATTACCGTCGAAGCCTATGGCCAACGAATGCCACTAAACCAAGTTGCAAACGTTACCGTACCTGAGGCGCAATTAATTACAATTACACCATTTGATCCAACAAACATTCAAGCTGTTGTAGCGGCTATTCGTAACGACCAATCGTTGGGCTTGAACCCAAGCGACGACGGCCGTATTATTCGTGTTCCAATCCCTCCACTCACTGAAGAGCGCCGCAAGCAAATTGTGAAACAAACCTCTGAAAAAGTTGAAGAAGCTCGTATTGCACTACGTAACATCCGCCAAGAAGCGCTTAAAGAAACAAAGCGCCTTAAAGATGCTAAAGAAATGTCAGAAGACGACCAAAAGCGTTCTGAAAAAGCTATCGATGATTTAGTTGCTTCATCAAACAACCAACTCGACGCAGCCTTCCGAGAAAAAGAAAAAGAGATTTTGACCCTGTAATGGCTGAAACTGCACCGGTTCTACCGAAGCATGTGGGTTATATTGTTGACGGCAATCGCCGCTGGGCAAAGAAACATGGGTTACCAGCGTACGAAGGCCACTTGGCTGGCTACAACGCTCTAAAAGATGTTGCGATCGCTACTATCGAGAGTGGCGTTACCTATATGTCTGCGTATGTATTTTCAACCGAAAACTGGCAACGGAGCGCCGATGAAGTAAAGAAACTACTTGGTTTAGTTTTGCGCCTTCTAAGTTCAGACGTACCAATGTTCAATGAATATAACATTCGTTTGAAAGTACTTGGATCACGCGAGGGGATTAGCCCGAAGATTATTAAGGCCATCGAAAAAGCCGAAGAGGCAACTGCTGGTAATACAGCTGGTGAGTTTGCGCTTTGTTTTAATTATGGTGGCCAACTGGAAATCGCGGAAGCAGTTAAAAAAATTGTTGACTCTGGCGTATCTGCTGATGAAGTGACGCCGCAATTGATTACAGATAATATTTACGCACCTGAAATTCCTCCAATCGATTTAATCGTTCGCACCAGTGGTGAGCAACGCCTCAGTAACTTTATGTTGTGGCGTTCGGCATATAGTGAATTACTGTTCTTAGATAAACCTTGGCCCGACATGACAAAAGAAGACGTGACGGCTATAATGGAAGAATATACGCGTAGACAGCGCCGATTTGGAGGGTAAATGTTAGTCATTGGTATTATTGTTGGGCTTATTGTTTTGGTGTTTTTGGTCGCAGCCCACGAGCTGGGTCACGCCATTGTCGCGAAACGTAACGGGGTAGTTGTTGAAGAATTCGGTATTGGTTTTCCACCGCGTGCTTGGGCTAAGAAGCTGAAGAACGGGGTATTATTTACGTTAAACTGGCTGCCACTAGGTGGGTTTGTAAAACTCCAAGGCGAGAGCGATGACGCAAGTAAAAAAGGTGATTACGGCGCAGCAACCTTCTGGGTGAAGACAAAAATCTTGTTCGCGGGCGTTGCTATCAACTGGTTAATCGCCGTTGTCTTGCTAACAATCTTGGCGGCAACCGGATTGCCAAGCGGTATTCCAAACCAATTTACCGTTCCTTCAGACACAACTGTTATCTCGGATCCTGTAAAAATTAGCGTTATCACTGCTGGATACCCAGCCGAGAAAGCTGGCCTTCAAAAGGGTGACGAAATTGTGAGCCTTGCTGGCGAAGACATTAATAGTTCTGCTCAACTGATTGAGGTAAGTAAAGCGCACCGTGGTGAAACGGTGAAAATTGTGTACGAACGCAATAATAATGAAGAAACTGCTGATGTTGCACTTCGCGATGCGGACTCAGCTGTATTTGGCGCCGCGCTGAACCAAAACCAGAAAACAAAGTCTACATGGTCAGCACCAATTGTTGGTGTTGTATCAACTGGTCAATACACATGGCTCACTGTCGAGGGGCTTGGTAATCTTGTGAGCAACTTCTTTGGTGGCTTATTCGGTCAACTGACTACTAGTGAAGCTGGCCGCGAAAAGGCAACCGAAAAACTGAACGAAGCGGGCGCAAGCGTTGCTGGTCCAGTCGGTATTTTAGGGGTTATCTTCCCAGCTGCTAGTGAAGTTGGGCCTTCGCGAGTTGTATTCTTGGCTGCGATTATTTCGTTAACACTTGCTGTAATGAACGCCTTACCAATTCCGTCACTTGATGGTGGCCGTTGGTTTGTGACTGCATTATTTAGAGTAATGAAAAAACCACTGACTAAAGATATCGAAGAACGAATCAATGGTACTGGGTTTATGTTCCTGCTCTGTTTAATTTTACTGGTGACGATTGCTGATGTCCTCAAACTCTTCTAGTCCAGCTGTACAAGCCGATGTAGTGGTTTCTAAGCCACCGCAGAAGTCATTAAAGCGCAGAATATTATTTTGTATTGCTTTGCCGGTGTGGGCGTTCTTAGGCTTCATGCTCGCGCAGGCAATTATTATTGTTCTCATTGAAGTACTACAAAAAATAGGCGTGCCGCTTGATCAAATTAATGATGCACTCTTTCAGCTGATTGCTGGTGGGGCAGTATACGCGTTAACGTTACTGATTGTTATTGGTGTGCCGTGGCTTGTAAAACGCGCACGAACCAGCAAAGAAGAATTAGGCATTCAACGGCTTCCAAGTTGGATGGATTTTGTTTGGGTGCCAGCTGGTGCAATCGTGTACCTTGTATTAACCGCCGTTGTGACCGCCGTCGCGATGAGCTTTTTGACATTTGTTAATTACGACCAAGCGCAAGATACTGGCTTCGCGAACATGGGCCAACAGCACGAATATATTTTGGCGTTTATTATGTTGGTAGTGATAGCGCCTGTTGCTGAAGAGCTACTATTCCGCGGCTACTTATTTGGTAAGCTTCGTAAGTATGCACCACTGTGGATTTCAATTCTTATCACCAGTCTTTTGTTCGCCATTGTTCACTTTGCCTGGAACGTTGGACTCGATGTATTCGCACTTAGCATCGTGCTGTGTTTGCTGCGAGTAGTGTCTGGAAGTTTGTGGCCATCAATCATGCTTCACATGCTAAAAAACAGCGTTGCTTTTTACTTCCTCTTTATCAATCCAACAGTTCTTAGTACACTGGGAGGATAAATTATGAGAGTTTCTAACCTATTTACCAAAACCCTAAAAGACGCACCAGCCGACGAAGTGGCGAAGAATGCGCAATTATTAATTCGGGCTGGCTTTGTTTACAAAGAAATGGCAGGCGTGTACGCGTACTTGCCGCTTGGTAAAAAGGTACTCGAAAACATCATCCAAGTAATCCGCGAAGAAATGGATTCAGTTGGTGGTAACGAAATTAGCCTTACCGCTTTGCAACCAAGTGAAGCCTGGAAGGCGACTGGCCGTTGGGATGACGCTGTGCTTGATGTTTGGTTTAAAACAAAACTAGCGAACGGTACCGAACTTGGCTTAGCGCCAACGCACGAAGAAGCGCTCACAAAACTTATGAAGAACTATATTCACAGCTACAAAGACTTGCCTGTGTATCCGTACCAATTCCAAATTAAGTTCCGCAACGAGCTTCGTTCAAAGAGTGGATTAATGCGTGGACGTGAATTCTGGATGAAGGATTTATATAGCTTCAGCCGTACACAAGAAGAGCACGATACTTTCTACGAAGAAATTGCAGCTGCCTATGTGCGCGTGTTCGATCGCCTTGGTTTAGGTGAAAACACATTTAAGACATTTGCGAGCGGTGGTAGCTTTGCTAAGTTTAGTCACGAGTATCAAACAATCAGCCCAGTAGGGGAGGATATCATTTACCTCGACCGCACCAGTGGTATTGCAGTGAACGAAGAAGTATACACTGACGAAGTATTAGCTGAACTTGGCTTGAACAAAGACACACTTGAAGAAGTGAAAGCGGTTGAAGTAGGAAATACCTTTAGCCTTAGCACTAAGTTTAGTGACCCACTCGAACTAAACTTCACCGGTGAAGATGGCGTTTCAAGGCCAGTTATTATGGGAAGCTATGGTATTGGTCCAAGTCGTCTAATGGGATTGATTGCTGAACACTTTGCCGATGACAAAGGGTTGGTATGGCCTGTAAACGTTGCACCATACAAGGTGTACTTGGTGAGTATTGGTGATATTACCGAGCAAGCTAACGAGCTGTACGAAGAATTAAAGGCTGTTGGCTTAACTGTACTATTTGATGATCGTGCTGAACGACCAGGGGCGAAGTTCGCCGATGCCGAATTAATCGGCCTTCCGTACCGTATAACTATTAGCGAACGGCTTATAGAACAGGGTAAGCTTGAATTGACCTATCGTAACACTGGTGAAACAGAGTTATTGACACTAGATGAACTGCTTGCTAAAATAAGCTGACTAGAGATGCGAGAGCAGTAGGACACGCTATATATAGCGTGTGCAATGAAATTAAATACGAAGAAAGTAAAGAATATAATGAAAAAGCAGTACCAAATTACCGCTGACGGTAAAAAAGAGCTCGAAGCCGAATTATTCGGTCTAAAAGCGCGCCGCGGTGAGGTAGCTGATAAAATTTCCGAAGCACGTGACTTCGGTGATTTAAGCGAGAACGCCGAATACGACGCAGCCCGTGAAGAACAAGGTCTCCTTGAAACACGCATCGCTGAAATCGAAGATATTGTTAACAACGCTGAAATTATCAAAGCTACCAGCAAAAGCACTATTGGGCTTGGTAGCCGCGTTGCGCTAAAGAATGGCGCGAAAAAAGTAGAATACGTAATTGTTGGTCCAGTTGAAGCAAACCCAATTGAGGGTAAGATTTCAAACGAGTCACCAATTGGTATGGCGCTTTATGGAAAGAAAGAGGGTGACAGTGTTACCATCTCGACACCTAAGGGCGATATCTCTTATACCGTTGTTTCTGTTGGTTAAACCTTAGCTAACTTTCAAAACATATTGCTTTGCGTTCGAAACGAAAAAGAACCTCCTATTTTAGAGGTTCTTTTTCTATTCTCTGCAAACGTACTTGTTTCGAAAGAAGCTTAAGGTTTCATAGCATCAGATAAAATGGTATAACTGGTAAATCCATATTCCACCGCGAAACGCCGTTTTGCGGTGTTGAGTTTTGGAGTTCTTTACAGAGGAGAAATGATGGGCACCATGACGATTAGCAAGGAAGAGCAGCGATTGATTGATTCACTCAATCAGGGCTTCAGCAAAATCCTAACCGATACGAAAAATCTTCGTATCGGTTTTATCCGATCTCGGTTCGACTACATTCGACGCTACTGCGAAGGGGAGTCGGGCGAAATGTACAACCCGACAAACTTGTCCGGTATTGCACATGTGCTGACCGGCTTTAGGTTCGAAGCACCTGGTTCGGAAAGAGATCCATGGGCGGATTACGAAGGTCGCGAACACGGCTTGAGCGAAATGGACTACATCCAGGTTCTCTTCCAGGAGCCACTCACGGGTCAGGACCCATACGATCTGTTTATGTACGAATTCAATGCCTACCTGCAGACACAACGCGTGCCGGCTCGATTGAAGTCGAACGGTGTCCAGAAGTTCTGGGTACTTGCGTAACCATTCTTCGATGGGGGTCGGGCGAAAGCTCGACCCCCGAATACCACTCTCTCCTCTGTAATTTCTATGGTATAATTTATCTAATATGTCGACTTTAAAAGATTTCCGGGATGAGCGTTTACGCAAGCTCGCTGAGTTAAAAGAACTCGGTGTTAATCCATACCCTGCAGAGGCTGTTCGTAGCCACAAAAACCAACAAATTTTAAACGATTTTGATGCGCTTGAAGGCCAGACTGTTTCAGTCGTTGGTCGTATTACAAGCATCCGTAAGTTTGGTAAGATTGCCTTCGTCGTTATTCGCGACCAAACTGCATCAATCCAACTCTTCCTTAGCCAGGTGCCCGTTCCGCAGCCTCACGAAGGCGACGAAATGCCCGTTCCAGAGATTCTCGAAACTGCTCCAGGCCTTTTGACGATCGCTGAATTGCCATTACTTGATACCGGTGACTTCGTTGAAGCAACCGGTGTAGTAATCCGTTCAAAGACAGGCGAACCAACAGTTGAAGTAAATGAATTCCGTTTACTTACTAAGGCGCTTCGCCCTATGCCATCACAACAAGAAGGCTTCACAAACAAAGAAGAGCGCATGCGCCGTCGTTACGTTGACATGAACGTTAATCTCGATGTTCGTGACCGTTTTGTCCGCCGTTCAAAGTTCTGGCAGGCAACTCGTAACTTCTTAAACGACGAGGGCTTCTTAGAAGTGAACGTTCCCGTACTCGAGCACACCACTGGTGGTGCCGATGCAAACCCATTCGTTACTCACATGGATGCGTTGAATCAAGATTTCTTCCTTCGTATCTCTCACGAACTGCCACTAAAGCGTTTGCTTGGTGCTGGTTTTGAAAAGGTATACGACATCGGACCCCGATTCCGTAACGAAAATTATTCCGACGAACACCTTCCAGAGCACGTAGCGATGGAATGGTACTGGGCGTATGCCAACTGGCAAGACGGTATGAAGTTCATGGAAGAAATGTACAAAAATATTCTTCAAGAAACATTCGGTACATTAGAATTCGACCTTAACGGCAAGCACATCAACATGGCAGGCGAGTGGGAAATCTGGGATTACGCCACTATCATTAAAGAACGCTACGGCATTGACGTGTATGAAAGCTCTTTGGAAGAGGTAAAACAGGCGCTTGTTGATAACAAACTTGAAGTTGAGCAAACTGAAAACCGCGCTCGTGGTATTGATAAACTTTGGAAGAACATCCGCAAAGATGTCGCTGGCCCTGTATGGCTGATCAACACTCCAGCGTTCATTTCACCACTGTCTAAGGCTGACCCTAACGACCCACGGGTTGTGCAACGTTTCCAACCGGTTATTGCTGGCTCTGAACTCGGTAACGGCTTCAGCGAGCTTAACGATCCAATCGATCAATTGAACCGCTTTGTTGAACAACAAGAAATGCGCGACGCCGGTGACGACGAAGCAATGATGCTTGATATCGATTACGTTGAAATGCTTGAATACGGTATGCCACCTGCATGTGGTTGGGGCTTCAGCGAACGCGTGTTCTGGATTTTTGAAGGTGTAACCGCTAGGGAAGGGGTACCGTTCCCGCAACTTCGCCAAGAGTATGATGAAACTACTAAGGCATTGTATCCTCAAGTTAAGTTCGAAGAAGAACCTGAAACTACCGAAGAATAATCTTTTCTTCTAAAATTAAATGGGGCGCCGTATCTCGAAAGAGAAGGGCGCCCCGTTTTGTTACCTGACTATTGAGACTTTGCTTTCTGGGCTTCGCTGGCTGTGTGCGACTCGAGCGTGAGAAACTTCCACTTGAGGAGCATCTCTAGCTTGATGCCGGCGGTTCGCTTGTACTGATACAAGATTGATCGCTGTGCGTTAGCTCGACCTTTTTGGGCCTTCTGTAGGGTGTCAACCACCACGTTGACCGTAACTGTTGGTTGACCGGGGTAGGTAAACACGAACAGTCGCTTAGGCCTCTTATCACGGTTCTTCGTTACCAAGCTTCACTTCCTTAGGGTAGGGGATGCAATGGATTGAATAAATATATTATACCATTTTATTTATAACTTACAAAATTGCGTTTAACACTTAAACAATAACCTGTGTAGAGAAGAGAGAACGAACCTTTATTTTAAAGGCACCTCCGCACGATACATGTGTTATTAAACACATGTTGAGCTCAGGACTGTGCCGTAAAATAAGAGGTTCGTTATCTGTTCGAACAGAGTTTATTGTATTTTGCTGTTGACACATAATAGTACCTTGTATAACATAGAACTATGACTCAACAAGACAATATGAATAGTGAAGTATATGCCGAACAGTTGGCGACGCAATTACGCAAAGGTTTCCTCGCGTACTGTGTTCTAAAAACTTGTTCAACCAATCCGAAATACACCAGCGATATTATCACCCAGCTTCGAGATGCCGAACTGGTAGTAGTGGAAGGGACGATATACCCACTCCTTAGCCGCCTACAAAAAGACGGCCTACTGTCGCACGAATGGCAGGAAAGCGAGCAAGGTCCACCTCGCAAGTACTACAAAACAACCGACTTTGGTGACGAAGTGGTTGTACGAGTAGGAAAAAAGATTGCCGATTTAAATAACACATTGAAGAAATTATAAAGGAGACTGCAATGAATGAAATTACCCGCATCCACATCGCAAAAGTAGCCTATGACATTGAAGTTACTGCGAAGAAACAATTAGAAAAATATATTAAAAGCCTCGAGACCTACACACAAGATAGTGAAGTGCTTGCAGATATCGAAATCCGTATCACAGAACTGCTTACCGAACGTAACGTAGTTGCTGGCGGGGTTATTGGTAGCGAAGACGTAGCGGCTATCCGCAAACAACTTGGCGAACCGTACGAATTTGCAGACGAAGATGGCGATATTGCCGTTGGTGCAGTTAACGAAAAAGATGACAATCACCGTTTGTACCGAAGCCTCGATGACGCCGTTCTAGGTGGTGTGTTGAGCGGTATGGCTGCGTACTTCAAGGTTAATCCATTATGGACACGACTCATCTTTCTACTCGTAACGTTTATTACGGCTGGGTTTGGATTCTTACTCTACATCGTACTCTGGATTATTTTGCCACCGGCTCGTACTGCCGCAGAAAAGCTTCAACTCGCCGGTAAGCCGGTGACGTTAGAATCGATTCGTGAATTAAACATTGCCGCTGAAGCTAATCCAGCTCGTTCAGTTGCACCGATCGTTAAAAATGTTGCTGGCATCGCGCTTGGTATTGCGAGCATCATTGCTGCAGTAACAACTCTCGCCGCAACTGTATGGGCAGCAATTATTATGCTGGTTCATGGCGGTATGGATCGTATTTCAGAAAACCTGTTAGGTACGAGTATGCCTAATGAGGATACATGGCTCGCTTTAGTTGTATTCTGGGTTGTCATAGCTGGAGCACTGCTTTTGACTGCTCTGTTCTCAATGGTCGCCTACGCCTTTCTTGCTAAAAAACTTACCAAGCGAATGATAGTCAGCGGCATCGTTATTATCGTTCTTGGGTTGTCGGCATTCGCAGTATCGGTTGGAATTGTAACAACTCAAGCATGGCGTGTTTCTAGTGAGGCACAAGCAGCTGTTCAAACGACGAAACTGAATTTGCCAAAAGAATTTTCTCAAGCAAAGTCGGTTGTATTTGATAACCCGAACCAATCTGAAATAGGGAATTACTACGCATCGGTAAGTTCAATTCAATACATTGTTGATGAGGGCACTCCTCGTTACGAACTATCTGCGCTTCCAAAAACAAAGGTGATAGTGAAGACCGAAGGTGAAACAACTCATATCTCACTCGACATTCCAAAAGACTTCCGCAACAACTATGTGCAACCAAGTTTGATTATCTACGGCCCAGCTCTAACGAGTGTCGAAACAAATGGTGTGCAAGTAAATTACTCAAACGTTCAATCGCAAGATGCCCTCAGCATTGTTCTGTCAAAATCATTTGGCACGGTTACTACTACGGGTACATACAAATCAGTTGTTGTAAGCGGTAAAGGTTCACTTGACGCAAGTTCGAGTGCAATCCAAACGCTTGAGGTTCGTTCTACGCAAGAACTCACCGTCTCAGCCGGCACAGTTCGTGAATTAATCGTTACTCAATCTGATGTGTGTGGAAATATAAATTACAGTGGGGCTACGAATGTAACAGTGTCTGGTGTAACTTCAGGTGTCATGACGTACAACGGCAAACAAGTTACTGCTGAAACCTACCGTTCAAACTGCGCATCGGTTGTGGTTGGTAGCAACGACGACGATGATGATTACGACGGTCTAAACGAGCAGTAGTTACTGCATAGCGGATATGCTAAAATTAAAGCAGTAAATAAGGGGTAATAGGTGATTGAAGTTAAGAATGTCAAAATGACATATGGCAAGAAGCAGAATGCTTTCGTAGCACTAGATGATATTAACTTTACGATTCCAACGGGTGCCAGTGTGGCAATTCTAGGAAAGTCGGGAAGTGGTAAGTCAACATTAATGCACGCCATGAGCGGACTCGATCGCCCAGAACAAGGCCAAGTTATTATTGACGGCCAAGACATCCTTACGCTTAAAGAAAAACAAATTGATAAATTCCGTGCAAGTAAAATTGGTTTTATCTTCCAAAGCTTTTTCGTACAAGCTAATGAAACGGTAAGCGATAACGTCAGCCTTCCTTTGGAAATTGCTGACGTTTCATGGAGCGAACGCAAGAAGAAAATTCACGCTGCACTTGAAAGCGTTGACCTTATTGAAAAAATTGGCAATAAAGCCAAGAACCTTTCTGGCGGCCAAAAACAACGCCTCGCAGTTGCTCGCGCAATTGTAAATGAACCGCAAATTATTTTTGCCGATGAACCAACAGGAAACCTCGACAGTGTTACTGGTGAAAAGGTTGAAGACATGTTATTTGGGTATAACCGAGAAAACGGCGTAACGCTCATTATTGTGACCCACGACCCAGACCTTGCTTCTAAGTGTGACATCCAAATTAATATTAAGGATGGCCGTGTTGAATCAATCCGGAACACAAAAGCAGTTCCACTCCAACCAATCAAGAAGGTGCAACTATAATGAAATACATCGATACTATCAAACGTGCCGGTCGAAGTTTAAAAAACGCTAAAGCCCGAACATTGCTTACAAGCCTCGCTATCGGTGTTGGTGCATTTACAATTACGCTCAGCCTCGCAGCAGGTGAGGGTGGTAAAAGCTACACCGACTCAATCGTAAATGCGAATACCAGCCGCACTGAATTATTGGTAACCCAAAAACAACCCGAAACCTCACAAGGTCCACAAGAATATAACCCAACCGCAGTAAGCGGCGCAGCCGGTGCAGGTTCATCTGCGCAAATTGCATTTTTAAGCCAAGCCAACCTCGATACAATTGGTAAACTTGACCATGTAAAATCAGTTACTCCTAACTACAGCCCAAGCGTTCGTTACATTACCAGCGAAGATGACAAAAAGTTTGTTGTTGATGCGATTGCCGCATTCAGCCCAAGCGTCACTGGTACCTATGCTGCTGGTTCTGTCGATGGCGGACTTTCTAATACGGAAATCATCATTCCTGAAGAATACTCAAAAGCACTTGGCTTTAGTAACCCAAGCGACGCTATTGGAAAAACAGTTTCACTCCGCGCTGATAAACTTTCATCACCAGTAACGGCACCTGAAAGTGAATTATTTAACTACACCGTAAAGGCTGTAAGTAGCAAATCGGGTTTGGCATTCCGAACACAAACCTCAATTCAACTATCTGCAGATTCAAGCCGTGAACTATACACCTACATTAACGAAGGTACTCGTGCCTACGGAAACTTCTTACTTGCTGCCGTTGAAATTGATGACGCCAGCAAAGCAAATGACGTAAAGTCTGCACTGGAAGGCAAGGGCTTTGAAGCACAAACTGCTGAAGACCTTCTAGGTACAGTAAACACGTTCATTAACGTATTACTTGGCATTGTTATCGGCTTCGGTGCACTCGCGGTGCTTACATCGGTATTTGGTATTATTAATACTCAATACATATCGGTACTTGAGCGAACGCAACAAATCGGCCTGATGAAAGCGCTCGGTATGCGCCGTCGTGACGTTGGACGATTGTTTAAACTTGAAGCTGCCTGGATTGGTTTTCTTGGTGGTGCAATTGGTGCTGGCCTTGCGGTTATTGCTGGAACAATTGCGAACCCATTCATTAGTGAAGCACTCGACCTAGGTGAAATTTCACTGCTATCATTTAACCCACTCGCTGTTGCGGGAGTAGTGATCGGCCTTATGCTCGTTGCGGTTGCTTCTGGTATTTTGCCAGCACGTAAGGCTTCAAAGCTTGACCCAATTGAAGCGCTTCGAACTGAATAAACTATGACTGTCGATCCTTCGTTATTTACGACGCCCGTAACAAAACAAGAGCGTACCTCATTTAAGCAGCGCTTCTATCCTAAAAACACACCGTTCGGGCTAAACTATGTTTCTTGGTTTCTGTTTCTAGGAGGTGCGGTACTATTGCTTCTTTGGGGGTGGTCTACCTATAATTACGACGATTCGCAAATGCAGCACACGGCAGGGTTGGTGCTCATTGGTTTCGGGTGTGTGCCGCTCATTGCCTTACTTTTTATTGTGCTTACATTTCGTAAGAAAATAAATCGTTCAGTAAAAATTTATAGGTTTGGAACTGCAAACGGCTTGAAGTACGATTTCATGGTCAAAAACCCAGTTCGAAACGGCTTGATATTTTCAAACCCGGGTACGAAGCAAAGTTACATTTACGATTCGATTTCGAGGTTTGGAGAACGACCGTTTGAAATAGGGAACTACTATTTTCAAACACAGTCTTCGTATCGCCGAGCATCTCAAGCGCACCTTTATGGCTTCATGCGCATTCAACTTGATAGAAACTTGCCACACATGGTGCTCGATGCAACCAGTGACGATATTAAACTTCCCGGCATTCGACTTTCCAGGCTCGGAGCTTCGTTTGCTAAAGACCAAGTGCTGAAACTTGAAGGAAACTTTAACGATTTCTTTACTTTGTATGCACCAAAAGAATATGAAACCGATGCACTATACGTGTTCACCCCTGATTTAATGGCTCACTTTATTGATAAGGCGAATACGTATAACGCAGAAATTATTGATAATAATTTATATATTTACAGCCTTCGACCATTCTTTTTAGACAAGTCAGAAACATACCAACGCTTATTCAATATTCTTGATACGGTTGGTTTAAAAGCCTTAAAGCAAACAGATAACTATCGCGATACGCGAAGCGAAGTTTCTGGGATGGTTGCAACAAGTGGCCGACGACTCAAGAGGGGAATATCTGCAACGGTTATTATTACAATTGTCGTTATCATTGTAGTGAACGTTGCTGAGAACTTTGAAGCAATTCAACAACTGTTTCGCTAAAATGGTATACTAGCGCTAAGTTTAACGGAGTAGAAACGTGGAATCATACACACCTATTGAATCAGACGGTTTTGAATCACAACCCGAACGTTATAAAAAAATTGATGAACTCAACAAAAAGTCATTTTTGATTACTGAAGGTAGCTCGCTTCAGGTATTACAATCGATGCATAGTATCGGCCTTCCGCGAGATGTTTTGACATCTGAAATTGAAAAAACAGATAATCCGGAGATTATCGAAGAGCTAGAAGAAAAGCGCATTGTTGTGAATGGAAATATGAGCCCGTTAAATAACTATGGTCCAGAAGAATTAAGTCTGGAAGAGCGCAAAGAAGACGCTAAGAACAATGTCATCAAGTTTCTTGCTAAAAACGATGTCGATTTTGATGACGTGCGCCTGCTATTACCCGAACGAGACTACGATACGCCCTTGTCTGTTATCAATCTTGATGAAGCAACCTACAAACATGACTATACTGGATTACTTGTACCGGATACGCGTGCGGATATGATATATACTTTTAAACCTGAAATAGTTATGGCTGCTCGGCCAGCAGATTGTCCAATTGCCTATGTTACTGCTGAAACACCGAAAGGGGAGCTGACTGTACTATTACACTTAGCAACGCTGGGAGTGGCTAGCGAGTACGTTGCGCAGTCAAAAAAAATACTCGATGGTTTGGGTGTTGACTGGGAAAGCGTTCGCGTGCAACTAACACCCGGCGGGCATGCTGAAACGTATAATTATACAAACTTTACCGCTTACGATCCGCGCGAAAAGTTCCCCAATAACAAGGGCTTATTTGTTAATGTCGAAGAAACGGTGAACGAAGAGGGTAAACCTGCCTACAATTACGATGTAGATGTTTCCGCTGCAGCTTACGAAGAGATTGCAGAAAAGTGGGATATAACCCCATACCAAATATTTATGGATACAACCGACACGACTTCGCCGACCAGCGGTTACTCGTCTAATAGTCGACACTTCAGAGAAGATATCGAAGTCGATAATGACAATACGCGTGACATTGTACTTGCGTATCGTGATAGAACACTCGGCACCTTCTTTTAATACGGGTACCAGAAGGGTGGTCTATGCTACAATTGACCTAGTTATGTTAGATATTAAATTCATCCGCGACAACGCCAACTTAGTCCAAGAAAACGCCCGCAATAAAAACTACGAAGTTGATATTGCAGAGCTGCTAAAACTTGATGCCGAACGCAAAGAACTCAGCCAGCGTGTTGATGTACTTCGTGAACGCCGCAACGCTATTGCAGCTTCAATGAAGGGTGGACGCCCTGAGCAATCTGCGATTGATGAAGGTAAGCAACTTAAAGTTGAACTTTCTGAACAAGAAGGCTATTTAACTAATCTTGAAACTGAAGTATTGAACCTTCAGAAAAAAGTTCCAAACATGGCCGCTGCTGATGTTCCTGTTGGCGCAAGTGAAGACGAGAATATTGTTTCTAAAACAGTAGGTGAACCAACGCAGTTTAGTTTTGAACCACGTAATCACAACGATATTGCATTGCAACGTGGGTGGCTTGATAAAGAACGCGCAGCTAAAGTTGCCGGTAGTCGCTTTGCGTACTTAAAGGGTGACTTAGTGAAGTTGCAATTTGCTATCGTGCAATTTGTGATCGATTCACTGAGTGACGAAACGGTCCTCGCTAAGATTGCCGCAGACGCTGGCCTGGATGTTTCATTGAAACCGTTCACACCTGTCTTGCCTCCACTAATGATTCGTACCGAACTCTACGATGCTATGGATCGCCTAGAACCACGTGATGACCGCTACAAGCTTGAGGACGACGACCTTTGGTTACAGGGAAGTGCCGAACACGTTATGGGTAGCATGCACGCTAACGAGATCTTAAACGAAACTGATCTTCCAATTCGTTACTTAGGCTACGCGACAAGTTTCCGTCGTGAAGCGGGTACGTATGGTAAAGACATGGAAGGTATTCTTCGCATGCACCAATTCGATAAGCTCGAAATGGAAAGCTTTACTGTTGGCGAGAACGGCTTGAATGAACACCTGTTCTTTGTTGCTGTTCAAGAATACTTGCTTGCGACTCTCGGCATTCCATACCGTGTTATCCAAAAATGTACTGCGGATATTGGTAAGCCAAACGCTCGTGGTATCGACATGGAAGCATGGTTGCCCGGCCAAAGCCAATACCGTGAAACGCACACTGCTGATTACATGACTGATTACCAGGCTCGCCGTTTACAAACTCGTGTACGTCGTAACGATGGCACCATCGAGCTTATTCATACCAACGACGCCACTGCGTTTGCGCTTGGTCGTGCGATGATTGCAATTATCGAAAACAACCAAAACGAAGACGGCACCGTAGCGGTACCTGAAGCGCTTCGCGGCTACATCGGCAACAAAGAAGTCTTGTAGCACTCGTCATGGCAAGATTAATCGTTGCTATATCGAAAGTTGAAAATGGGAATATGTATATTCCTGATGATTTAACGAACGAGACCGTACTTAAAAATCGCCAGGTATGGCTGGAATCTCAAGGGATTGATTTAGATCACACAACTCGCATGACGGTGACGTACGAACGACCAGATTTCTGTCGTTACTATACTGTCGCCGAAGAGCACAAAGGCGTTACGCTTCCAACAGCCGAAATTATTCCAGCGGATGGGCTCGTTGTGACGAAACCTGGTCATGCATTATTCCTGCCAGTTGCCGATTGTGTTGCGACGGTCTTCTTCGATGAAGTCCACTCGGTCTTTATGCTTTCACATCTTGGTCGCCATAGCCTCGAGCAAAACGGAGGCGTGAAGTCTGTTGAATATTTAGTAGAGCACTTTGGGGTGAACCCGGCCACGCTAAAAGTATGGTTAGCGCCTACTCCAAATAAAGAAGCCTATCCAATTTTCGCCTTGGATAATAAAGGCATGAAAGAAGTTTTGTACGAACAGCTTGCTGAAGCGGGGATTGTAAATGAACACATCACTGACAACACAGCCGATACCGTGACTGACCCAGAATATTATTCACACACAGCGTTCTTAAAAGGCGGCAAGGCTGAAGATGGCCGTTTTGCGATGGCTGCCATGATGGTAGAGGACTAACGCACTGTGCATATTAAAGGTCCCGCATTTCGGCGGGACCTAGCTTGATGAGTAGAACACCGAGTGAGCGTGGCGATAAATGCCACGCTCACTTCGATGGAGGAGGTTACCTCTGGACAAAGCGGATGCTCGGGCGCCCCTTGGGAAGGTCGGCCCACTGCTCACGCGGTTCGACGAACTCCATGAGACCGAGGCCAATGGCGAGTTGAACGAGTTTTTCTCGTTTTTTCTCGTCTCGGCACCAAACGTCACCGAAGCTGTTCTTCACCGTATTGTTGAAGCTGTCGCCCTCGGCAGAGCTGAACGATCGGAGGAAGTCACTCACAAGGCTGTGTACGGCGGCACGATATCCTTCGAGAGTGTAAAAATCGAAAAATACCAACCTTGGAGTGGTGATTCCAGGAACGCTGACGGTCTTGAACTTACCCTCGTCTTGTGGGGTGAGGCAGTCGATGAACATCTCATCGATCGTTCCGGTTTTCTGTTTCGTAAGGGTACCCATCAGCACAATCCTAACTCATCAAGGTGCTTCTAGCATAAGAAGATAGGTTATTTATATAGTAAAAAAGCAAATAATGCAATTGAGAATATTAAGGCTAGCTCAGGCCTCACTCAGAAGGTGCGTGGTATAATAAGACTATCAACCAACCACAAGGAGGAAGATATGATAGCATCAATTGACGTAACCGGAATTAAATATGTAGTGGATGAAAAGACACTTAAATATGTAACCGAAAAAGTTGGTAAGCTCGATCGTTATTTACCTTCTCACGCTCGCAAAACAATGACTGCGGATGTGAAACTTAAACAAGTCAACAAAGATCACGGCAACAAATATGAAGCCGAAGTAATTGTTCATTTGCCAGAAAAAATCCTCACAGCCAGTGACACCACATTTAACATGATGGCCGCTGTTGATATTGTTGAAGCAAAACTTATTGCGCAACTGCGAAAGTACAAAGATTCACGCGTTGAACGCAAGCTCGCTGCATCGACCTAAAATATTACCTGGGACACGCTTGTGAATCACCCCCGACAATCGTATCTCTACGAGATACCTGTCGTCACTCGGTAAAGTAGTATTTAAATACTTCTTTACTCTCGTTTCCTCTGTTATAATAGTATCTAAAGAAATTTACCGAACTATTTCCGAAAGGCGAGGGGTTATATGATTACTAAGCAAGGTGCGCTCACTAAAGTATTTGGTGACCCACAAAAAAAGACGTTGAAACGGCTTGAAAAGCGCGTAGCTGCAGTTAATGCACTTGAAGACAAGTACAAGAAGATGTCTAAGGCAGACCTCAAAAAACAAACTGAGGTTTTGAAAAAGCGTTTAGCGAAAAAGGGAACTACTCTCGATTCTCTATTACCTGATGCGTTTGCGTTAGTTCGCGAATCATCAAGCCGCGTACTTGGTATGCGTCACTTCGACGTGCAACTTATTGGTGCAATGGTACTTCACGAAGGTGACGTAGCCGAAATGAAAACTGGTGAAGGTAAAACACTGGTTGCGACTTTGGCTGTATACCTGAACGCTCTCGAAGAAAAGGGTGTTCATGTTGTTACCGTAAACGACTACTTGGCACAACGTGACGCCGCTGAAATGGGTGAGTTGTACAACTTCCTCGGTCTCAGTACTGGTGTCATTATTAACGATGCCTCATTTGTATTCGATCCAAAGTTCGATAACGAAGCACACGAAGACGAGCACATGAAAAAGCTTCGTCCAGCTACTCGAAAAGAAGCCTACGCAGCAGACGTCACGTATGGTACTAACAATGAGTTCGGTTTCGACTACTTGCGAGACAACATGGTGAACGAAGTTGAGCTGCTTCGCCAACGTGATTTGCACTTTGCGATTGTAGACGAGGTTGACTCGATTCTTATTGACGAAGCTCGTACTCCGCTTATTATTAGTGCCCCAGCTGCTGAAAACCCAGAAAGCTACCTGCAATTTGCGAAGGTAACGAACAAGCTTACTGGCGACGATTACGTTCTCGACGAAAAGCGTAAAATGGTTTCACTCACCGACGAAGGTGTTGAAAAAGTTCAACGACTTCTTGGTGTGAAAAACCTTTACAGTCCTGAATACGTTCGTTCTGTATACCACCTTGACCAAGCTTTGCGCGCTCAAACACTGTTTAAACGCGACAAAGACTACGTTGTTACTAAAGATGGCGAAGTTATTATCGTTGATGAATTTACTGGTCGTCTTATGCAAGGTCGTCGTTATAACGAAGGTCTTCACCAAGCAATCGAAGCGAAAGAAAATGTTGCTGTTCAACAAGAAAGCATGACACTTGCGACAGTATCATTCCAAAACTACTTCCGTTTGTACAAAAAGCTTGCTGGTATGACTGGTACTGCCTTTACTGAAGCCGAAGAGTTGCAACAAATTTACAAACTCGATGTTGTACAGGTTCCTTCAAACCGTCCAATCCAGCGTATCGACGAAGATGACCTGATTTTCCGTTCTGAAAAGGCGAAAATTAAGGCTGTTGCTGATGCAATTAAGGAATACCACGCAGTTGGTCGCCCTGTTCTTGTAGGTTCAGCTTCAATCGCTAAAAACGAATTGATTGCCGCATACCTCGATAAAGAAAAAATTCCTTACGAACTTTTGAACGCGAAAAACAACGAACGTGAAGCAGCAATTGTGAAACGTGCTGGTGAAAAGGGTGCAATCACACTTGCAACCAACATTGCCGGTCGTGGTACTGACATTAAGCTTGGCGAAGGTGTTGTTGACCTTGGTGGGTTAGTAGTGATTGGTTCAGAACGTCACGAATCACGACGTATCGACAACCAGCTCCGTGGTCGTGGTGGACGTCAAGGTGACCCAGGTCTTACTCAGTTCTACGTATCTACCGAAGACGACCTTATGCGTATCTTCCAAGGTGAACGTATTTCATCACTTATGAGCCGTATTGGTATCGAAGATGACATGCCAATTCAACACAAGATGGTAAGCAAGACACTCGAAGCTGCTCAAAAGCGCGTTGAGGGTTACAACTTCGACAACCGTAAGAACGTGGTCCAATACGACAACGTTATTAACCGTCACCGTCGTGTTGTGTATACCGTTCGTCGTAAGATCCTTGAAGGTGAAGACATTAAGAGTGAAATCGAACGTCTCATTCACGCTAAGGTTCGCGACCTTACGCTTGTTCCTGCGAAAAACAACAAACTTTTCAATGAACAATTTGAAACCGTTTTCCCAATTAGCGAAAAACGCCTTAAAGCAATTGGTGCTGAGAAGAAAGACAAAGTTCGTTACGACCTCGCATTAAACGAAGTGAACAAACTTTACAAAGCAAAAGAAGAAGAACTCGAAACTGAAGTACTTCGTAAAGTTGAGCGTGAAGTTTACCTACAAGTACTTGATACTTTATGGATGCAACACCTTGAAAACATGCAGCACCTTCGTGAAGGTATTCACTGGCGAAGCGTTGGTCAACGTGACCCATTGGTTGAATACCGTTCTGAATCACAAAAGTTGTTCGATTCATTACAAGAAACACTTCGTGACGAAGTAATCCGTGCTGTTATGCACGTGAACGTCCGCGACACACTTGCTCGTAGCGAAGAAGATCACCAAACTGAACTTACTCGTTTAGCTGAAACTGCAGTCGAAAAGGGTGTAAACACAGTGACAAAAAGCAGCACAAGTCGCGATAAAGACTTTAAGGTTGAAAAAGCTGAAAGCGTGAACGACGCACAGCACAAGAAAAACCTTGCTGCTAAGAAAAAGAAAAGCCAACGTCAGAACAAGAAAACTGGCCGTAAAGCTGCTCGTAAAAAATAGTCCTAAATAAACCCTGTCTGAAAGATTTCGTATGAACCATACCGTTGAAGAAGTGAAGCTGAAAAATGGCGCTCGTGGCCTACTTATTAACGTACCAGGCGCGACCGTCATGAGTATGCAGTTTCACTTCCGTGCGGGTAGTCGTTATGCGAAAAATAAAGACATCGAACAAGTTGCTCACATTATGGAGCACATGGCTTTTGGTGCAAACGCAGGGTTTAGGTCTGAGCGAGCATTTGAAGACGAGTTTACGAAAAACGGCGCGTATCACAACGCCTATACGTCAGACCTTGCTATGGTCTATGAAGCTGACTGTGCCGACTTTGAGTGGGACCGTATCCTTGAGCTTCAAAAACTAAGTATTTGCCAACCACGTTTCAACGAAAAAGAGCTTGATGCGGAGAAGGGGAATGTTCGCAGTGAAATTACGAACTACCTCAACGACCATCACCGAATTTTATGGCCACGTATTCAACAACTACTTGGTGAGGATGTCCTCACACCTCGCCAAAGTTTGAGTACAATTAATAACGTCACGCTTGCTGACATTCGTGAGCACCACAAACGTACTCACACTACGGCAAACATGCGCTTTGTAATTGCCGGTAAGCTGCGCGGCCGTAAAGCTGACATTATTCGCCAACTTGAAGGGTTTGAATTGCCAGAAGGCGAACGCTTTGCAGTACCGCGCGACCAGTTGCACAGCGGTAACCCAACTATTATTCGCCGTAAAGATGCTTCAAACCTTACCTTCGGTTGGACATTAAGCGTGCCACGCGTGTTAAGCGACGAAGAGCTAGATGCATTGGATACGTTAAACCACATTCTTACCGGAACTGCGTCATCACGTATTTTTGGTAAGGCGCGCGCTAAGGGCTTGGCGTATCATGTTGGTGCCTATGCCGGTGCTGGTTTCTACGAAAGTTCATGGGACATTTTAGCGCAAGTAAACCACGATACTGCACCGCAGTTATTTGATATTATGGTGCGCGAAATTAAAGCCGTGCTTGATGGTAAGCTGACCGATACTGAAATTGAAGCTGCGAAATCATTCGGGCTTGGTCGTCACCAAATGGGTGCCCAAACCGTTTCACAAATTAGTGGTTTTTATACAAACCGTTACTTCGCCGATAACTTTATTAAAGATTACGACAAAGTACCTGACTTTATGCGCCGTGTTACACGCGAAAAAATCGTTGCTGTTGCTAAAGAATTCATCGAAGCGAATACTTGGGTGCTTGCCGCGGTGAGTAGTGGCGATAAAGACGAAATCGTTACTCTAAGCGAAAAGCTTGTACCGCTTTTTCCAACTGAGGAAGAATAACCATGCCACTTCAACACACCGTTGAAGAAATCATTTTAAAGAATGGTATGCGCGGGCTGCTTGTGGACGTTCCAGGCAGTAGTGTTGTAAGCTCTGAAATTCACTTCCTCGCGGGTAACTATTACTCGCCAAGTGCAGAGGTTCAGCAAACTGCGCACATTATGGAGCACATGGCATTTGGTGGAACAAAAGAATTCCCAACACAAGAGCGTTTTAGCCAAGAATTTACGAAAAATGGTGCCTACCATAACGCCGCAACGGGTGAGTATGAGATGAGCTACTACGCCGATTGTGCATTGATGGAATGGGATCGTATTTTAGACCTCCAACAACTCGCCATTACCGAGCCTTTGTTTACTGAAGAGATTTTGAAAGCTGAAAAAGGTAACGTGCGAGAAGAGCTTACGGGTTATAGTAACAACCGCCGTCGAATTATCTGGCAAAAAACAATCCAAGCTTTGGGAGATTCAATATATCTTGATGTTGATAAGGCGAAAACCGTAGGTGCCGTAACGCTCGAAGATATCGAAGCTCACTATAAGAAAACTCACACACTTAATAATATGCGTTTTAGTTTTGCTGGTGATTTGAAGAAAAATCGCGCTCGCCTTATTGAAGAGCTTGAAGGCTGGAAACTTCCGAAAGGAAGTCGATTGGCTGTGCCAAAGCAAAAACTTCACTCTGCACCTGCAGTTTCGATTTACCGTGCGGATATGCCAAGTATTATCTTTACTATTATGATGGTACTGAACCGACGCTATACGCAGGAAGAAGAATTTACCCTACAAGCTTTAAGCCACATTCTTACTGGTACACACCACTCGCGCATTCTGGGCAAGGCTCGTACTCAAGGGCTTTGTTACGGCATGGGAAGCATGATTGACGTCGATATCGATGGAGTTTCACGTTTCGAATTAGGTGGCCAGGTAAGTGCCGAAAACGCCGCGGCTCTATTCGAACTTATTTCTGACGAACTTGGTAAAGCTGCTGCTGGTGATATTACTGCAACCGAACTAAACGATGCGAAGCAATTTAGCTTAGGTACCCAGCAGATGAACGGCCAAACCGTAAGCGATGTAAATTCTTGGTATACAAGCAAATACTTTGAAGATGGAACGATAGATTTGATGGAAAACGCGCCTGATGAAATTCGAGCTATTAAACTCGAAGACATGCAGGTGCTGCTGAAAGAACTCCTCGATACGGGCGAATGGACAATTGGTGTTATTGGCGCTATGCGTAAACCACAAGTTAAGAATTTGTACGACATTATAGGGAAACGTATGCACAAAGGAGTAAAATAAAGGGTATGAAAATTGCTATTGCGGGTTACGGAATTGAAGGCCAAGAAAACTACCGTTACTGGTCACAATCACTAGAAAATGAAGTAACAATTGTTGATGAAAGGGGAACGGGTGCACCTATCCCTGAAGACGTCGTTTCGATTGTTGGCCCTGATGCGTTTAAACAGCTACAAGACTTTGATTTAGTTGTTCGCACTGCTAGTTTGCCGCCAAATAAAATTGTCACCAGTGGCAAAATTTGGTCGGCTACAAACGAATTCTTTGCAAAATCTCCAGCTCCGATTATTGGCGTAACAGGAACAAAAGGGAAGGGAACAACGGCGAGTATTGTTGCTTCGCTTTTTAAAGCCTCAGGCCGAACTACGTGGCTTGTTGGAAATATTGGCATTGCTGCACTTGAGGTGCTTCCCAAAATTAAACCTGAAGACATTGTTGTCTTTGAACTCTCAAGTTTTCAACTGTGGGATATTGAACGCTCTCCGCAAGCGGCTATTGTGTTGCTCATTGAGCCCGATCATTTAAACGTACACTATGACATGGAAGATTACGTGCATGCTAAAGGTGGCATTACTCGGTATCAACAAGCTGGTGACCTTGTTGTGTATCACCCGACTAATAAAGACAGTCAACGTATTGCCGATGAAGGCCAGGCTACTCGTAAATTGCGGTACGCTGCTGAAGACGGTGGTGGGGTATATGTTGCCGATGGCGTATTCCGTACACACGATACTGTTATTTGTTCTGTCGATGCATTACAGCTTCGGGGAGATCACAACAAAGACAACGCCTGCGCTGCTATTACTGTTGCGCTTGAGTATGGTCTCTCGAAAGAAGATATTGAACAAGGCTTACGTAGTTTTGAAGGGCTACCGCATCGTATTGAATTTGTTCGTACGTTCGATGGCGTTGGGTATTATAACGACAGCTTTTCTTCAGCGCCTGCTGCAACCGTTGCGGCAATTAAATCGTTCGATGCGCCTGAAATTTTAGTTGTTGGCGGTGTCGATAAGGGTGCAGACTTCGATGAGCTTGCCCAGACAATTGCCGACAGCTCAAACATTAAAGAAGTTATTGTAATTGGTGAAATTCGCCACAAACTACAGGCGATTCTGAGCCAGGCGGCGCCTTCGGTATTATTTACTATTTTCGATGGTAAAACGATGCCAGAAATTGTAGCGTATGCTAAAAGCCAAGCTGTGTCTGGCGACGTTGTACTACTCAGCCCAGCTTGCGCCAGTTTCGACATGTTTAAAGACTTCTATGACCGCGGTACGCAATTCCGAGATCAGGTGAATAGTCTATGAGCCAATTTATTTTTGAACACTACGGCTACGACGCCAGCACCGGTCTAGCGCACTTTCGCTATACGCTCGATGGGCGCACGTTCGAAGAACAGGTGCAGTACCAGCCAACTGAACGTTACGATGATGTTATGCTCGACCGCGCATTATTTCTTGCGTTTAGCGTTATTGGAACTTCGTATTACAAAACATTCCCTGCAACCGAGACTGTATTTGAAGTAGGGCAGATTGATGACTGGCAGGCAAACTTTCTTTCTAAGGTATACCAAGAAGGCTTGAGCCAGTTTGCGTACGAGAACGATTTAACGCGCCAAGACTTAGGACATTTTGAAGCAACAACTGACCATGTTCTTGAGAGTGTTTCGTATGCAGGCGAAGGTAAGTTAGTGCTGCAAAGTGGTGGTAAGGATTCGCTTCTTGTTGCTTCACTATTAAATGAGAAGGGTGAGGAATATACTCCATGGTACCTTACCAACTCGACACATTACCCAGCAATCTTAGATTCTTTGGGTCAGCCGGTTGTCGTTGCGACGCGTAAAATTGACCTCGACGCACTACGTGCTGCCGCTGCAGATGGCGCAAAAAATGGCCACGTGCCGGTAACCTATATTGTGCAAAGTTTAGCGTTAGTACAAGCAATTCTTCTTAATAAAAATGAAGTCCTCGTTTCAATTGCCCACGAAGGGGAAGAGCCGCACGCCTACGTTGATGACCTCGCCATTACACACCAGTGGTCAAAAACTTGGTTTGCTGAACAATTATTTAGTGAGTACGTAAACCGTTATATTTCACCAGATATTCATATTGGTTCACCGCTACGTCGCTATAGTGAACTGCGCGTTGCAGAGTTATTTGTGCAACACGCCTGGAAACAATTTGGCCATTCGTTTAGTTCGTGTAACCGCGCTAACTATAAACAAGGCGAAGACAACTCTGAGCTGCACTGGTGTGGCGAGTGTCCTAAATGTGCTAACAGCTATTTATTGTTTGCGCCATTTGTTGATGCCGAAGAATTGAAATCACTGTTCGCGGGCCAAGATTTATTTGAAAAACCAATGCTTCAAGAAACCTTTAAAGGCTTGCTTGGCGCTGAAGGTGTGATGAAACCTTTTGAATGTGTGGGTGAAATTAACGAACTACAATATGCCTATCACTTGGCGCAAAAGCGGGGTGGCTATGGCCGAGTTTCATTTAGTGTTCCTGAAGCGACGTTCGACTATAAGGCTGAATACCCAGCGCAAAGCTTCGCAGCACTTTAACTTTGTTATACTAGTAGCATATGCAGCCACTTCTGAAACGCCTTAAACAACTCCGCCTATCTATTGAAGCTGCCGTGGCACGCCTACACCTCGAAAGTAAAGAAGCGCAAATTGCTGAACTTGAAGCACAGCTCGCTACTTCGGAAATTTGGAACAATCCACATCATGCCCAAGATCTTAGCAAGCAACTCGCTGCTCTTAGGAAAATGGTAGACCCTTGGGTAACGCTCGAAGCGCAGGTGAGTGACCTAGCTGAACTGATGGATCTTGATGATGACAGTTTGTTGGCAGAATTTGAAGGCCAAATTATTGCCTTTGAGAATGAATACGAAACCATGCGTAAAGATCTATTATTCGATGGTGAGTTTGATGACCACAATGCTATTCTTCGCTTAAGTGCGGGTGTTGGCGGAACCGATGCCCAAGACTGGACTGAGATGCTAGAACGTATGTACATTCGTTGGGCTGAAAAGAATGACATGTCGACAGCCAACCTGGAACGCTCATCTGGCGAAGAAGCTGGTTTGAAGTCAGTAGTGATTGAGGTGACGGGACCATTTGCCTATGGAAAGCTCAAGTCGGAACATGGTGTACACCGCTTGGTGCGTTTAAGCCCATTTAACAGTGACAATCTGCGCCAAACAAGCTTCGCCTTAGTTGAAGTATTACCGCAAATCGATGCGCCGACAGAAGTGCAAATTGACGACAAAGACCTAAAGGTTGATGTGTACCGAGCAGGCGGACACGGTGGACAATCGGTGAATACAACTGACTCTGCGGTTCGTGTCACGCACATTCCAACCGGAATTGTTGTTGCGATTCAAAATGAACGCTCACAATTACAGAATAAAGAAACTGCAATGAAATTAATACGCTCTAAATTAGCGCAGTTGCAGCTTGAGCAACACGTGAGTTCTATTACCGAACTGCAAGCAGGGGAATCTGCTAACTGGGGTAGCCAAATTCGAAACTATGTACTGCATCCGTATACTCTCGTTAAAGACACGCGTACCAAACATGAAACCAACAACGCCCAAGGTGTACTTGATGGCGACCTTAACGCTTTCATGGAAGCATTCCTCGAAGCTCCGACTATTGAATAAATAGCTCATGTATGGTATAATATGCCAAGAACTTTTACATCTATATCACTAAATACGGAATACTGAACGGTATTTCGACAGTGAACTCAGAAGACGACCGAAAGGGTGACAGCAATGCCGCAGAATATTTTGGAAATTGTCGCTGGGCTTCCGCCTCGCGTACAAACCATCATCGACGACGCCACTAAGTTGGCACGAGAAGAACTGAACGTCGAGGTCCTCGATTCGTCCATGGTGTTGCTGGTGATCATCAGGCTGGGGGATACCTATTCCTCGGCGAAGTGGTTGCACAGCATCGGCCTGGACGAAGCGAGAATTCTTCATGCCATCCAATCGACTTTCGGAGCTCGTGACGAGCTCAAACAGGTCAAGGATGCATGGAACGTACGACGGCCGGTACCGGCGATCATCACGTTCGCATTGCCGACCATCCAGATGATCAACCGTCTGCACGAGCGAGCTCACGACCCTCATGCGAATGGGCAGGTGTACGTAGCAAACGTTCTCGAAGCGATTGCTCACACCGACAGTAGAGCCGTGAAGCAGATCTTCGGATCGGTGGGTCTCGACATGGCCGACGTTCGGCAGAAGCTGAACATTCCAACCATCCAGGACCTCGAAAAGCTCTACGCTCGCCGCAACTGAGTTCACTTCCCAAGAGGGCGCGCCAATCCAGGCGTCGCCCTCTTGGAACTCAACCCCTTTTAACTATATGAAGGTTTCGATGTTCCGTATTTGTTGATATAGCTAAAAGCACGAGTGCTATAATAATTGCATGTACAAACTACTTATCGGTATCGGTGCATTTGCTGGCGGAATTGCCGGCGCGTACGTGCCATCTCTTTGGGGTGATACTGATATTTTTAGTGGTTGGAGCATTCTTTTTAGTGTAATTGGCGGCTTGGTTGGTATCTGGGTGGGGTACTTAATTGCCCGTCGGATAGACAGCTAGCATTATGACGTTTATGCTATACTTGGTACAGAAATGATACTGCTAGATCGAGTAACAAAAACATACGGCAAAGATAATGCACCAGCACTCAGTCGACTGAGTTTATTTATTGAACCCCGTGAGTTCGTGATTATCGTCGGTTCGTCTGGAGCAGGTAAGTCGACACTCTTAAAGCTATTAACTCGCGAAGAAAAGCCGACAACTGGTAAAATTGTTGTTGGTGGAATTGATTACGATACCCTTAAAGATAGCCAAATTCCAATGCTTCGCCGCAAAATTGGCGTGGTATTCCAAGACTTTAAATTGCTTCCGCAGCGAACTGTGTTTGAAAACATTGCCTTCGCTCTGGAAATTGCCGGTATGACTGGCCGTGAAATTAAGAATACCGTGCCTAAGGTAATTGACCTCGTTGGGTTAACTGGTAAAGAGAAGCAATTCCCAAGCCAGCTTTCTGGCGGTGAACGCCAACGTGTCGCCATTGCGCGTGCAATTGTGCGTCAACCTAAAATTCTTATTGCTGACGAGCCTACAGGTAACCTTGACCCTAAGAATACCTGGGAAATTGTTCGTCTCCTTGAGAAAATTAATAAATACGGCACGACTGTACTCCTTACAACTCACAACGCAGAAATCGTGAACAAGCTGAAGAGGCGAGTCATCACAATTGAGGGCGGAAAAGTAACGGGTGACCAAGCTGAAGGAAGTTATAGGCAATAATATGGCGAAGAATAAGAAAAATCTTAGCTCTAAGCAAGTTACGAAACAAAAACGCCACCACCGACAGTGGGTGACGTTCCTTCGGATGCTCCGATACGGAGTAAATAACTTTACTCGTAATGCCTGGTTGACTGTTGCTGCGACTGCAATTATGACAATTACCTTGTTCGTTATTTTTGTGAGCCTCGTTGCGCACAATGTATTAACGAACACTGTTGATGAACTCCGCGATAAAGTGACGATGTCAATTTATCTTAAAACCGATGCAACTTCTGAAGACGTTGATAAGATTGCATCCAGCGCCCGCGCCCTGAGCGATGTAACGGAAGTTGCGATTGTCACTCCCGAACAAGCCCGTGACAGCTTTATCGAGCAAAACAAAGACAACGCTAGTACGCTGGACGCTATTAAACTCGCAAACAACCAATTCCCTTGGACATTAAGTATTAAGGTTTCAAATATCAACGACACCTCTCAACTCACGGGTTTTGTCGCCGATAACGAGCTACTAAAAGAGAACATCAGTAAAGAAAGCCCGCCTTCATTCGCTGGTGACCGCCGCGATGCAATTGAAGGCATTGGCCGCGCTGCTAACCTCGCCATTCAAGGTGGTGTACTTGTGAGTATCGTATTCACAAGTATCTCAATGCTTATTATCTTCAACACAATTCGCATGGCTATCTTTAACCGTAAAGAAGAAATTCAAATGATGAAGCTGATTGGTGCTGAAAGCTCGTTTATTCGCGGTCCATTCTTAGTTGAAGCGATCGTCTACGGATTCTTTGGTGCACTTATCGCAAGTGGGCTAGGGTACGCGCTGTTTATTGCTGTCGCACCATCACTTGAAGAGGCAGCCATTTCTGTCGGTCCAACAATGGAATTACTGACAATTTACGCAGGCTTTATTGGCCTCGGTATGATTGTGGCTGGAGCGATTATTGGTGTCGTTTCATCTCTGTTAGCTACTCGCCGCTACCTAAAGCTGTAACGTTGACACGCCACGACGCTTATGCTACATTAAGTAGTAATGATGAACCTGCGCACCACCACACCAGTTTCAAAATCTCTTGCTCTTAAATGGGGTGTTGCAATCTTAGCCGTAATTATCGTTGCTACTGCCGGTATTCTATGGGTTAACCGTCCAGTTTCTGCTGACCAATACGACGACAAGATTCGTGCACTGCAGGCCGACATGACTCGTTTTCAAGCTGAATCTAATCGCCTTAATGCCGAAGCTGCAACATTATCTAATGCATTAGCACAAATTCGAAATGAGAAAAATGCACTACAGGCACAGGTAGATATAAGCCAAGATCAATATAACCAACTTGTTATTAAAATTGCTGATACAGAGAAGCAAATTGCTGATAACCAGAATGCACTTGGCTCAACGCTTGCAAGTCTTTATGTTGATGACGATATTTCTCCAATTGAAATGCTTGCAAGCAGTAAAGACATTTCTGAATTCTTAAATAAGCAAGAATATCGCAATTCGATTAAGAAAGAATTAACGAGTACCATTAACCGTGTACGCGACCTTAAAACACAGCTCAATACTCAAAAAACAGAAGTAGAAACGGTATTAGCTACCCAGAAAACTGCTCGTGACACTTTGGCGGCCAAAGAAGCTGAACAAGCGAATTTAGTGGCACAAACTCGTAATGACGAGGCTACATACCAGAGTCTTATTCAAAGTAGCGCTGCACAAATTGCCCAAGCCCGTGCTACGCAAGCTGCGTTGAGTACAAAAGCTGTCAGCACAGGTGGATTCAACTTACTCTCAAGTGGACTTTTGCCGGCTTACGTAACTGATAATAATTATGGTATGTGGAACAACTCGAACTGTCCGATGGTATATACATACATGTCTTCAAAGGGTTCTAACGGAAACGGTGGTGATAACCGCGGCTATGGTTGTCGTCAATGTGCGAGCTATGTTGCTTGGAAAATCTACCAAGAAAAAGGATATTGGCCAAGCTGGGGTAACGCAAGTAACTTTGGTTCAAAGGGTACTTCTAGCGCGCCAAAAGCCGGCACTGTTGCTGTAATGTACGATGGTGGTCCTGGACACGTAGCCTGGGTAGAAACTGATCCTTACGTTAGTTCAACAGGTCAACTTAGAGGAAAAACCGTCATTCAGGTAAGTCAGTATAACTACAATTACGGGTCTGGATACGGAATGTATAGCCTCATGGAATTATCTGTCGGATTCTTTGATACCTATAGACAGCTTTAGTAAAAATCTTAAGCAAAACATAACTTTTATAGCGTATCCTTACCTGGGTACGCTATAATTGTAATAAGAAATAAATATCTTTTTGAACGACAGGGGAGTTGTAGGAATGGCCGAGCATGTACGAAAAACGCGTAGATTACGGGGTGAGAATAAAAGCGTCCCAACACCAATAATTATTGTAGGTTTCATTGTTGTTGCAGGTATCGGCTACGTTGCTGGTGCATTCAATAGCCATATTTATGGTGGCTTCAATACTCTCATTGGCAAAAGCCAACTCGACCTTTCATCTGTTCAAGCTACCTATCAAACAGTTCAAGATAACTTTGACGGCGACATTGATGAGGCCAAATTAGTTGAAGGTGCAAACCGCGGCCTTGTTGAAGCACTTGGTGATCAATACACGGTATTCATGAATAAAAAAGAATCGAGCGACTTCGACAATAGCCTTACCGGTAACATTGGTGGTGGCGTTGGTATCGAAGTGAGCCTGCGTGGTGACCTTCCAACTGTTGTCCGTGTACTTCGCGATAACCCAGCTGAGAAGGCCGGTGTGGCAGTAGGCGATATTGTGACCGCTGTAAATGGCGAAACGGTTGAGAAGCTAACAACAACTGAAATTGTCACGAAAATTCGTGGCGATGCTGGTACAACTGTAAAGTTGACCGTCTATCGTGATGGCGCACCAAAAGACTTCACGCTTACTCGTGAAGTGGTGAATAACCCGAGTGTATATGGCTCTGTTGTAAACGGTGTTGGTGTTATGACTATCTCACGCTTCGATGAGAAGACGGGCGGCCTGGCTCGTGCACTTGCAACCGAGTTTAAGAACGCCGGTGTGAAGGGTGTTGTACTCGACCTCCGCGGCAATGGTGGTGGGTATGTGACTGCAGCTCAAGACATTGCAGGCATTTGGCTGGACAAGCAAGTGGTAGTAACTGAAAAGAAGGGCTCTACCGTCACCGACGAGCTAAAATCAGGTGGAAGCCCAATTCTAAATGGTATTAAGACTGTCGTGCTGATTAATTCAAGTAGCGCGAGCGCTAGCGAAATTGTTGCCGGGGCATTGCACGATCACAAAGCAGCGACCTTAGTAGGCGAGCAATCATTTGGTAAGGGTAGTGTGCAAAAACTGATTGGCCTCAGCGAAGGCAGTATGTTGAAGGTAACTGTGGCGCGTTGGTACACTCCGAGTGGCCTTAATATCTCCGAAAAGGGAATTACGCCAGATACTGTCGTTGTTCGCACTGTAGACGATTTAAATGCCAGTCGCGACCCTCAACTTGATGCTGCAAAGGCAAGCTTTTAATCCGCCCTCAGGGGTGGAATAGCTTGTGCTTAGTAACCGAGCGTAGTACAATACAGCGTATATGGATACAAAAAAGAAAATCCTCCTTGTAGAAGACGACGAAGCGTTAGCTGGTGTGTATAAATCACGCCTTGAAATTGAAGGCTTTGAAACTCAGTGGGTAGGCAACGGCGAGCTTGCACTCTCAGCAGCAATCAGCTTTAAGCCTGACCTTATCATTCTTGATGCAATGATGCCTAAAATCAGCGGTTTTGACGTACTTGATATCTTGCGTAACACTCCTGAAACAAACAACATCCACGTTGTTATGTTAACTGCCCTTAGCCAGCCAAAAGACAAAGAACGGGCTGAATCACTCGGTGTAGATGACTATTTGGTTAAATCACAGGTAGTAATTGGCGATGTGATTGAACGAGTGCGCTACCATTTGGGTGTTATCCAAGCGCCAACAGCTTAGAAGATTCTTGATTTTTATTTCGCAACCCCGCCATGGGGTTGCTTTTTTATCAAGCTTATGCTATAGTTTAAACAGTTAATTAAAAAGAAAACACAAAAACACCACATGAACAACGAACCTACTATCTTCAACCAAGAAAAAGCTCCGAAGCCAAAATACTTTGAGGCTATTACTGATGCTCTCCTTAGGGATGAAGAGCTTCGTAGGCTTCCAGGTGACCAGCGCGGAGCTGTCATTGTCGACCGTTTCATTGGTTCAATTGTACGTCACGGTGAAGTGCAGGGGAGTAAGACTAATTACGGCCCTGCTGATATTCTTGCTGGCATGGATGCAGTTGGTAAAGGTACCGGCGATATAATGGAAATTACCGGTACAGACGGACTCCGTAAATCTGTACTAGAGCTTGCCGATGATAAAGATGTTGCTCGAATGTTTGGTCAAATGTCAGCACGTTTGAGTCATGATGCCAAAGGCGATCATACTCTTACGAGTTCTGCTCAAATTGAAGGCTACTTGCTTGCTGGTGGCGCAGAGAATAAGATTGTTGATGCAACTCCTGGTGTTGATATGCAAGGAGATAGCTGGATCGGGGTTATTGCAGAACAAACTCAACGTATGGCTCAAGACCCTAACTTAGATTGGATCACTAACACTCAGGCTTATGACCTTATGAAATCTTCTGGCCCGCTTTTAAAGAATAGTGGTCGTGACTGGATGATGGCTAATTCATCTGCTCGCAAAGCTGGTGTTGATGTTGACCTCATTCGTCGTTCAGCAGAGCATGTACAGCGCCGAAATAAAGACGGTAACCTTATGGGCCATGCTGCGCTTTACCTTGCGACAGGTGGAAAGATAAGTACCTACAAGCAAGATCTTGATCGTCGATCTGGATATTAATCTTCTGTAGAATAACAAAAAAATAACTCCCGCTAGATACTAGGGGAGTTATTTTTAAAGTGTGGCGTACTAGGCTACAGTTGAAACGCTTACTTGAGTTCGCGTAACTGTTTTACCAGTAAATTTACCCTTTTTAACTTTTTGGAAGCTCACAACACCATCAATAGCGGCGTGAATAGTGAAGTTCTTGCTAAGGAAAGTACCTGGACCAGCAACTTTTGTGCTACCGGTTTGGCGTACTAAAACTTCGCCAGTGTTCACTGTTTGGCCACCAAAGCGTTTAACACCAAGGCGAGGCCCGGCATTGTTGCGGTTATTTTTACTTGAACCACCTGCTTTTACGTGTGACATATATTATTTTCTCCTTGAGCACTGACGCTCGTTCAATCTGTTCAATTGTAGCTAAAAGCGGGGGATATGTCAAGGGGTTCTAAGGTCTAACGTCAAATCTACGTTTTAAGCTAAAAGTTCAAAAGTATTTAATCGTTGGTATGGTAGAATCAGAGGTGGAAAGCTCCTTTGAGCTCCCAAATACAATTTGGAACACAGCCTAACCCTTATGACATTAACCTCGTAAGGTATGGTTGAAAATCGCGTTAACAGTACTGACCCCGTCGTTCAGGCATGTTAACGCGTCGCATTGGGAAACTTTTGCGGGATCTTACGGTCCGCCTAGCGGCGGGTTCTGTGTTTCCAAAGATATAACTATATCGACGGCTGGAGGTGTATATGTTCGATACGTACACAAAACGAGAACGAATAGTTATTACAGTAAGCGGCATCGGCCTTATGGTGCTTGCGACAATCCAACTTTATTTAGTCATTATTTCGTAAGCTATAGCCAGCTTGGACTAACCGATTCGCCGTTTAGGTATTTTAGACTGAAAAATGCCTTGCGAGCGAGTTGCTCTTGGCATGGTGTACAAAACCTTTGTGCGACATTTCGTTCTCTGCTGATGTATTCAGCAGGAATATAGCCAAGGCGTTCGAGTAATGCTGGCACACCTTTTTTAGGAATTCGTTCGCTGGTTTCCTCGTATTTAATTTTATCGTGCATTAAGCAATCCGGTGAGGCGCAGTGTTGGCTTGTTTCGCCGTTTAATGGATAGGTAATACCCATGAGGTGCCCAACTTCGTGTGCGGCAACAATTTCAGGCTGAATGACATCAGCTTTTACGATAGCAATACCATTTATGTAGTTGCGGTCTTTATAACGCACAGCAGTACCGTGGGTTTCATTTTGGGTAGTGCCAACCACGGTTCTGTCGGTAAGAACAATGGTGTAGTCTGCTTCAAGCCGAGGCCAATTTGTCTTTAAAATGTCCAACGGGCGAGATGGGTCACGGGAAACACGTAGTTTGCGAGTATCGCTAATTACTTCAAAAGGGTCTGAGTTGATTTGATGAGATATTTTCGCTAAACCCTCATGGGCAATATTAATATCGAGAGGTGACGACGCAGAAGCATCTCTAAAGATTTCGACTTTTATTTTCTCGGACATAAGTAAAAAGTACTATATAACGTAACTATAGTTTAATCAATGTTGATTCAAGGGTTACTAGATTTTTGTAAGAACAAGTAGTTCGCGTGCTACAACTTGGTCGGGACGGTGGTAGAGGAGCTGTTCAGTAGGAACTGTTTCAAATTTCACTTGTTCAAAGCCAAGTTCTTCGAGGTTGTCGATAAGTGGAAGGTGAGTGAAACGGCCTTCTTTGTCTTTCCAAGCTGGAACGGCAAGTACAACGGGCGTGCCAGATTTTAACTGCTCGTTAAGATTCTTCAAGAAGCCAGTAATAATGAAGTTACAGTTGCCGCGAACTTCGATAAGTTTTGCTGAAGATGGTGGAGCACTAAACGGTTGACCGAGGTATGATTCACTCACAACGGCATCGATAGGTTGTTGCCATTTGGTATCGACTGCATCGCCTTCGTGGAGGTACCATTCGGCAGTGAAGCGGTAGGTATCTTGCAACCAGTTAAGGTTGTCGCGGCTGAAGCGGATCATCTTTTCGGCAAGGTCGGTACCGTACACGGCATAGTCCATAAGCATTGCTTCTTGAAGGAGCACGCCTGTTCCGCAGAACGGGTCGAGAATGCGTGGCTTGAGGAGGTCAGATGCTGGGTCTTTGTCGATTGGGCCGGCAAGGTTAATCATAATTTGGGCAAGTTTTGGTGGAAGCATACCAACGAAGGCGTCGCGTTTTGGACGGCCTTGGTCGCGAGCGGCGAGAGCAGTAATATTTTGCGCGCCAGTGCTTTCAGCGACCATGATTGATTTACCACCTTTGATAATCATCAGTTCAACTTTATTAGCAGCAAGGCCAAGTTTGTTGTGGTGTGAGGTAGCAGAGCTTAACGCAATTTCTTGATTAGGGATAAGACGGATGCTGGCACCTTTACCTTTGAGCTTACCTTTAAGAATTAAACCAACTTTTTGGAGGTCGCGAACATTAACATCAATACCGTACGCGCTGAGGCCTAAAGTGATTTTGCCATCGTAAGAACCCCATTTTCGAGAGTAGTGTTGAACGATAGCATCAGTAACGCGGCGCCAGTCGTTTGTTGAGTTGATTTCGAAGGCAACTTTACCAGCTTTTTGAGTACCGCCAAGTTTTTGGATGTCGAAAGATTCGGTATCGACGAGGGCGGTATCAGCTGAAAACCAGCTGACGCGAGAAAATGTTCGTTCGAGTTCGGCGATAGATAAGGCCGGCTGGCGACCAAGAAGGGCAATGTGCATAGATGTATTATAACATTGACCACCCCTTACGGAGTAAAAGTTGTATAATGATTTATATGAAGCTTTCATTCCGGGGATGGTTAACGATTGTCACGTTGGTATTACTAACTGTGGTTGTGGTTGCTGCGTGGCCGGAAATTCAGAAAGCAGCTGGCCTTTTATCTCAAGTTAACATCTTAATTTTGTTGCTTTTAATTCCGATTCAGTTCGCCAGTTACTACGCAACCGGTGGAATGATTTTCTCCTACTTACGCGCTAAGGGTGAAATTAAACACATGGGCCACGGAGCAATGACCCGTTTGGCATTAGAGCTTAACTTCGTAAACCACATTTTGCCTAGTGGTGGCGCCGCTGGTTTTTCATACCTTGCTTGGGTACTTAGCCGTCAAAAAGTTTCGGTATCTCGTTCGACCATGTCGCAAATTGTTCGCTTTACGCTGACATTTATTAGCTTCGTTTTACTGCTCGGCGTAGCGATGATTATTTTGACCTTCAACCACCAAATCGATCGAACCATCGTTCTTGTAGGAAGCGCATTGATGCTGGTCGCTGTTGGTGGAACACTCTTCGGTATCTGGCTGATTAAAAGCCTTCCACGATTACGAAAATTCTCAGCGTGGCTTACAAAAATTTCGAACAAATTTATTACTTGGATTACTCGTGGCAAAAAGAATGATCTCGTCAAAGGCGAAGTACTCCTTGAATTCTTCGATGGCCTACACGGTGACTACATGGCAATTCGCCGTGACCGTCGTATTTTGATCGTGCCGTTTATTTGGGCGATTATTGCGAACATTCTCGATGTCTCACTTATCTGGGTATCTTTCTGGGCACTTGGTTTTACAGTAGACCCAGCACTGTTATTTGTCGCCTTCGGCATTGCTTCAATTGCCGGTGCGGTATCGGTAACACCGGGCGGAGCCGGCGTGTACGAAGCGGTGATGGTAACGTTCTTGGCAGCTAGTGGTGTTTCAGCCGAAGTTGCGATTGCAGGTACGTTGCTGGCTCGCGTAACATTGCTGTCAGGTACAATTTTGTTCGGATACATTTTCTACCAACTAACGATTTTGAAATATGGAAAACAACCCACTGCAGTTGAGCGTTAGTGAGTTCGTAGCACTCACTAACCAAACCCTCGAATACGCTTATCCAACGGTAAGCGTTGTTGGTGAAGTGACTGAATTTAGGATCTCACAAGGTAAATGGGTGAGCTTTAAATTAAAAGATTCCGAAGCGGTTATTGGCTGTTTCTTAACAACGTATCAACTGCGAATGCCTGTTGAAGATGGTATGAAATTATTGGTTGTTGCAAACCCTCGGTTGAACAACAAAGGTTTCTTTAGTTTGAATGTGCGTTCAATGAAACCGGTAGGGGAAGGCTCAATCAAAAAGGGCTTTGAACTTTTGAAAGCTAAACTTGAGGCTGAAGGCTTGTTTGCACCAGAACGTAAGCGCCGTTTGCCACGCGTTCCTCAACATGTTGCGGTGATCGCTAGTACGGAATCTGCAGGCTACGTAGATTTTTGTAAAATTATTAACGAACGGTGGGGTGGTATGTCTGTTGAAGTTGCACACACCCAGGTACAGGGCGCTCCGGCGCCCGACCAAATGATTCGCGCAATTCGTTACTTCAATAGTCTCGAAGTACTACCTGAAGTGTTAGTGATTGTTCGCGGTGGCGGAAGTGCAGAAGACCTTATGGCTTTTAATGATGAGCCGCTGGCTCGAGCAATTGCCGAAAGCCGTATTCCTACATTGGTTGGTGTTGGTCACGAAGTAGATAATACATTGGCTGACATGGTGGCCGATGTTCGCGCGGCAACTCCAACCAACGCAGCTGAAATTTTAGTGCCAGACCGTAATGAAATCATTCGTGCGGCACATCAACAGGCGGCCTCACTTGGACATCAACTTGTGCAATCGATTGATGAGTATTCAGCACGAACAAAAGAACAACTCGAGGCAGCATTCCGGCGCATTCGTGAGAAGCTCGACGAGAACTTCGAACGGCTGGCGACATTGCGGCTCGCAACGGCGCAACTTAACCCTGAGAACGTGCTAAAACGGGGCTACGCACTGCTAAGAGGCGATGTTAAGCTAGGGGCAACGGTTGAAATTGAAACATTACATGAAATTGCTACGGCGGAGGTAAAAAATGTCAGAAGTAAGTAAAACAGTTCAAGAAAAGTTGAGCGAATTATCAGAGTTAGTGGCCTGGTTTCAGAGTGCAGCTTTTAAATTAGAGGATGCCTTTGATAAATTCAAACAAGCCGAAGCGCTTGCTGAGGAAATCGAGAAGGATCTGACGAAACTTAAAAATGATATTAAGGTTGTTAAAAAGAAATTTGATGCCGAAAACTAATGGCGTGGGTTTATATAGTCGGTGGAATTGTTGCACTGCTGGGCTTTAGCGTCTTTTTTGGTGCACCCTACGTGCCGAGTCGCCGCCGCGACTTGAAACGAATGTTCGATGAACTGTATCCGCTTAGTGAATCGGACGTAGTGATTGATGTTGGCAGTGGCGATGGGGTGATATTGCGGGAAGCAAGCCACCGCGGCGCGCATGCCGTTGGCTATGAGATTAGTCCTTTGTTGGTGGCAATTTCAAAATGGTTGTCGCGTGGTGATAAACGAGTAACGGTAACCATGGCCAACTTTTGGCTCGCACAATTTCCTGAAGCGACCACCGTTATATATGCTTTTTCGGTAGAGCGAGATGCAAAAAAGCTTACTCGCAAAATTCAAAGCGAAGCAGACAGGCTTAATAAACCATTGATATTAATTTGTTATGGAAGCCCCTTGCCGCACGTTACGGTAAAGCGTGAATTCGAAGCGTATCATCTCTACGAGTTCTATCCTTTACAGGTGAGTGAAGCATAAGTATAATGACAGATATGAATCCTGACTTTCAGTTTGGCCAACAACCGCAGCCAACTCAACCTCCTACACCATACGCTCCACAGGGGATTCCTCAAATCCCTCAACAGCAGCCTGTTCCACAGCAACAACCGGGGTATGCACCAGGTGCGCCAACGCCACCTGTGAACAATTATATTATTCCAGCAAAATCATCTAAAAAATGGTTAATTCTTACTATTGTATTCATCACAACAACACTTGCTGCGCTCGGTGGTGGGGTTTGGGCGTACATGAACTATCTTGATCAGAAAGATAATACCGATGCGAAAATCTCAACGGCAGTTGCAACTGGCGTAAAAGACCAAGCTGATAAAGATGCTGCGGCCTTCTTGCAAAAAGAGAAGCAGCCAAACCGTCAATTCGCTGGTCCGGATGATTACGGCCGTTTAGCATTTGATTATCCTAAAACCTGGAGTGTTTACATTAATAAAGATGCACTCACGGGCGATACTTTCGAGGCCTACTTTAACCCAGCAACTGTTCCTCCAGTTAAGGCCGATACACAGTATGCCCTAAGGGTTATTATCGAACAAAAAGACATTGAACGAGTGATTGCAAGTTACGACAGTCTTGTTAAAAAGGGTGACTTAAAAGCTACCGCAGTGAAAGCTGATGGCACCGACGGTACTCGGCTTGAAGGTAACTTTACAAAGGACATTCGCGGTATGGCAGTGGTATTTAAGATCCGCGATAAAACCGTAACAATCCGTAGTGATGCCGAAACTTTCCGTGGCGATTTCGACGCATTAGTTTCAACCATCACCTTCAATAAATAATTCATTCTGCTTGTCTTTGCTTGAAGGCTTCTGGCGGTGATACACTAGACATATGAATAGAGGCGAGGGTAGTTTTGAGGTGACACCGTTAGTAGCGGCTGCTCACGAATTGAAAGCGCCTCTTGCGTTGGTTCGCCAACTTGCCTTACGACTTGGCGATGAGCATCTAAGTGATGCTGAACGAAAGAAATTATTACATCAAACTGTTTTAACGACCGAACGCGCGTTGCGTTTAACGAGCGATCTTACTAAGGCTGCGCGCCTTGATTCGGCGCTGTTCCAGCTGGAACCAATCAATCCCGACCAACTATGTCGTGACGTCGTGGGTGAGCTGCAACCGCTTTTTGCAGCCTATGGACGTTCGGTAGCCGTGAAGGGTCGACGACATCCGTTATTGCTAGTTGCTAACCGCGATTTACTTCGTCGTATTCTGCTTGGCTTTAGCGACAACGCACTGCATTACAGTCAGCCGGGGAGTGCGGTTCACCTGCAAATTCAAGCCTTCAAGAAATCAGGCGTGGTGCGTGTTGGTGTGCGTGATTTTGGGCCAGCATTATCAAGTGATATGTGGCGCTCGTTGCAGAAGAAACTCGAGTCTGCGCCACAAACAATTCACGCTCGGCCCGAGAGCAGCGGTCTTGGGTTATTTATTGCTAGCCAGTTCGCTGACGCTATGAACGGGCGTATTGGTGCAGTACGCCACAAAGACGGTGCGACCTTTTATGTTGAGCTGCAAGCCTCTAACCAACTGAGCTTTCTATGACCCGGGTATTATTGGTGGAGGACGACGCTTGGCTCGCTGAAGTAGAGGCGAGTATTATTGCTGACGCTGGGTATGAGGTGCACATAGCCCCGCATGCCCCGGCAGCAATTGAGCTGGTAGATTCGTTCAAGCCAGAGGTGATTGTGCTCGATGTACTGCTCGCTGGTTCAACGGCCTTCGCACTATTAAATGAACTACAATCTTATTCAGATACGGGCATGGTGCCTGTTGTACTATGTACTAATATTGCTGATCAATTTGACGCAAAAAAGCTCAGCGAATACGGTATAAAGCGTGTTGTTGACAAAACAACGATGCATCCAATTGACCTTGTGGCGGCAATTCGGAGTGTAGAAGTATGAAAACTATCCGTACACGTGCGATAGTTTTGCGTCGAACTAACTTTGGTGAAGCGGATCGTATTCTATCATTGCTTACGCCGGAAGGCCGCCGTAGTGTCATGGCGAAAGGGGTGCGCAAAGAGAAGAGTAAGCTTGCTGGTGGCATTGAGCTATTCGCGATTACTGATGTGGTGATTGGGGAAGGGAGAGGTGATTTAGGTATTCTTACCTCGGCGCAACTAGTAAAGTTTTATCGACATATTCTTGAAGATTACGACCGTTTACAGTTTGGCTACCGGGCAATCAAGTTAGTAGGTGCGGCGAGCGATACCGTTGACGAACCAGAGTGGTTTGATTTACTTGCAGAGGTATTGGCCGCACTAGATGCGTTAACAATCCCATCTGAACTTATTGAAACTTGGTTTCTATTGCGCTATTCAGGGTTACTCGGTAGGGAACTCAACCTCGACCGTGATATTGATGGCCAACCACTGTCGGCGGAATCAAACTATCGTTACGATTCGAGTGAAGAAGGGTTGCGACCTGTTCAGAATGGCGAGATAACAAGTGACCATATAAAATTATTACGTTTGATTGCGACACGCTCACTGAAGGTGTTGGTGCAAATTGGTGGTATTGGTGAAATACTGCCAGACTGTTTGCGGGTGGCACGAGAACACGCTGCGCTCGAATCGTAGTTAAAGAAAAAGCCCCACTACTCAGGAAGCAGGGGGCTGTTCTTCTCCTTTATGCCGACGGGATTTGCGACGTGCCGTAACTGTAGCTTCAAGATTATTTTCAATCGAAGCTTTTAAGGTAGGCGCGTTTAAGCGTTCTACCTCCTTTAACGCATTGCTAAGACAAATCAGCGAAGGGTCGAGTTGACCAATTTCACGAAAAATTTGTCCTGACATCTCCATAGCAATTACAACTTCCTCACTAACTGGTTGAAGGTTCATGAAGAAGTTGAAGTGCACGAGGGCGGCGTATGGTTTGCCATTACGGTAAAGCTCAAAACCTCTCTGCATGCTGAAGTTGTCGGGAGGGCTTGGTTGGTTGGTCATTGCGACACCTTTCAAAGTAGATGCTGCGCGGCTGGATTAGGAAAAGAACTGTTGAATACTATGACAAAAATTTGCCGGAAGTCAATGTTTGTAAGGGGTTACTTGTGGTATACTGATTTTAGTTATGGAAAAAAATCAAAAAATGGAAAACATTGTTAACCTAGCGAAACGCCGAGGTTTTATTTACCCGGGCTCTGATATCTATGGAGGCCTTAGTGGTACATGGGATTTCGGTCCACTTGGTGTGCAACTGAAACGAAATATTATGCAGCTTTGGTGGGACATGTTTGTCGACCAACGCGAAGACATGTATGGCATCGACGCTGCTATTCTTATGAACCAAAAGGTATGGCAGGCGAGTGGCCACGTTGATACGTTCACCGATCCGTTAGTTGAAGACCTTGAAACACAACAACGCTTTCGTGCTGACCACCTGTTAAAAGACGCTGGTTTTGATGTTGAGGGCTTAGGCCTTGAACAGCTGACGCAACTTATTAAAGACAACAATGTGAAAAGCCCGGCTGGTAACGAACTTTCTGAAGTTCGTACATTTAACATGATGTTTAAAACAACCGTCGGACCTGTCGCTGATGATTTGTCTATTAGCTACCTCCGCCCTGAAACCGCCCAAGGTATTTTTACTAACTACAAAAACGTTCTCGACAGCTTCTACCCAGACCTACCATTTGGTTTGGCGCAACAAGGTAAGGCATTCCGAAACGAAATTAGCCCTCGTGACTTTATTTTCCGTTCTCGTGAATTTGAGCAAATGGAAATTGAATATTTTGTTAACCCAGAAAAGTGGGAAGAGGCATTCGAACATTGGCGTCAACAAGTATGGAAGTGGACACAAGCGTTAGGCCTACCTGATGACATGGTGCATGAACTTGAAGTGGATGAAAAAGACCGCGCTCACTACAGCAAGCGAACTATCGACTTTGAATTTGATTTTGCTATTGGACGTGAAGAGCTGCTTGGCCTCGCATACCGAACTGATTTCGACCTTCAAAACATCCAACGGGTGACTGGTAAGAAAATGGATTACAACGTGAAAGGTACAAACGAAAAATTTGTTCCTCACGTTATAGAACCTTCTTTCGGTGTTGAACGTGCCATTATGGCCGTATTAACCGCTGCATATACCGAAGATGAAGTAAATGGCGAAGCTCGTACTTACTTGAAGCTTCCTGAGCACCTCGCACCTGTACGATTTGCCGTATCTCCACTTGTTCGAAACAAACCTGAACTCGTTGCGAAAGCGCGTGAAGTATTTAGCATTCTAAAAAAGAAATACGGTGCCGTTGAATGGGACGACAATGGAAACATTGGTAAACGTTACCGCCGACAAGATGAAATTGGTACACCGTACTGTGTAGTGATCGACTTTGATACGCTTGAAACTGATGGACTTGTATCGGTTCGTAGCCGTGACACAACCGACCAGACGCGCGTTAAACCAGAAGACATCTAGTTCTTCTTTGTAACATTGGTTACAGCTGAAACACGCTAAGCTGATATACTAGGTGTATGAAAGCAATCTGGAAAAACGAAATTTTAGCCGAAGCACCAAAAGAAAATCTAATTCGCATTGAAGGAAACTGGTATTTTCCTCCTAAGTCATTAAACTGGGAATTTTTCCAGGAAAGCGACCATCACACGACGTGTGTGTGGAAGGGTGAGGCAAGCTACTACGATGTAGTTGTATTAGGCGAAACAAATGAGTTTGGTGCCTGGTACTACCCTGAGCCAAAAGAAGGTTCTGTTGAACGCGTTAAGCAAGACTTTGCAAACTACGTGGCATTTTGGAACGGTATTGAAGTTGTTGCTTAAGCAACCTGTATAATTAGCATATGATTATTTATTACACCGACGGGAGCGCAAGCCCCAACCCAGGCCCTGGCGGCTTTTCAGTTATTAAAAACGGCGCACCACACATTCTTGGGAGCGAAGATGGTATTACGACCAATATTCGTATGGAAGGCATGGCACTTGTTGCAGCACTAAAAGATGCTGGTGATGAACAAGCTGAAATCTTCACTGATAGTGAATTTTGGATTAATGTTATTACGAAATGGGCACCAGGCTGGGAAGCGAAGGGATGGAAAAAGAAAGGTGGCGAAATTAAAAACCTCGACATCGTTCAAGAAGTGTATCCTTTGCATCAAAAATCAAAGGCGATACTTACTTGGGTACGTGGACACGAAGGTGATCCTGGCAATGAAATGGCTGACGAATGGGCGAATAAAGCTCGTGAAGGTGTGCGATTGTAATAGCTATCTAATAGGGGTATAGTTTTTGCATGAGCGAAGCATATACCTATGGCGAGCAAGGTAATGGCAGGCGTATTGAATACAATACGATTAGTCAGTATGAATTAGGTGTATACATGGAAGCGGTGAGCGATAAGTTAGAATCTATTTTTCTTAACACATATCGCACTGACGAAATTCATAGTACCTTTTACAAGGATGATGAAAAGTTGTGCAGAAGTATTGATTTCGGATATCTTACGACAGATTCCGACCCAGAAACACAGTTCGTATTAGACCCGGAAACGATGAACCTTGCGGAGTACGAACCGCCGATTGTCCCGATTATTAACATTGTTCACATTTCATATGATCGATACGAGACAGGATTGATCCGTGAAGAATACGTAGTGAATGTTGACCGTGCTGATGCAGGGTCGGAAGGGAACTATGTAAATCGGTATCACTTTACTCGCTATGCGGCAAATACATGGCAGGCTACGGTTGAACATACCAACACTGATATTGATGTTTTTCCTGATGAAGATTATGGTAAATATTACAGCCGCGATATGACCCCGTATGATTTTAATGAATTCTTCGAACATAGCGCTGAAATTAACACTCAATTAAGAATGCTTCTGGTACAATAAAACCTGTTGCTTAATAGGAAAATACACATGGACGAAGATAAAACCCCCGAAATTACCGATACCTCAGAAGTTCCCGATATTGATGCTCCCATCGAAACATTTGCACCTGTAAATGTTCCTACTGAAGCTGCCGAATATGTTGAAAAGATTGAAACCCAAAATGGCGAAGAGGGTACAACTGACATCTTCAACTGGGCAAATAAAACTGATGCTATTAAGAATGACTTACACGTTGAGTTCTTCTTGTTTAACCGAAATTATACTCCGTACACCACAAAGCTTGATGACGAGCTTGATTCACAAATTAAATCATTCTTTTTGTTTGATGCAATTAACGAAATTAACTTAGGTGCAGGCACTGGCTTGCAAGTACGAGACTACGAACTGGTAGAATCTGAAAAAGACGTGCTCCTTCGCACTGAACTTTCAAAAGTAGGTCGTGCTGAAACACTCATTCACCTTATTGAAAACGAACGCAACGATATTGTTGAATTTGTTGAGCAAGAGCACGAATTCAAACGTATGAAGGGAATCATCGCTCGCTATAGCCGCAAAGACGGTAAGGGTGTTTTCTATATTGTGAAACAAATCAGCGCCGGTCTTCAGGGTGCAACTGCTTGGGAATTTAGCGACGGCCGCTTTAAACCATTCACTCCAGACTTTGGTTGGAAAGTTCCTGCAGACAACCAGGTGCTTATTGTTGATAACGATATCTTTATTTATAACCAAAGCAAATTTGAACGTTTGTTTAACTATGACTACAAAAAGCAATTACTTGCCGATGCTAAGGTAAACGAAATTGAAAAACTTTATAAGCTAAGTTTTCCCGGCGAAGTAACGTTGCAATCATTGGTACTTGAGAAGAAGACCATTGTAAATAAACTTCAGAAATTGGAAATTGGCGCTATTAGCCAAGACCAAGCAATTGATTACGCTGACACTATGGGCCTCGAACTTATGACCGACGACGCCGGCGCTATCATTATCATGGACAGCAATGACCTCAATATGTTCGTTAACCTTATTAACGAAGACTACATCACCAGCGAGATTACTGGTAAGCGCTACGAAATTAAGAGCAAGAAGCTCCTTGATGACCCAGAAGGCGAACCACCGCGCGGTTAGACTACTTCGTTTTAGAAGAATTTAACAACTGTCGGCTATAATAGATATAATGAATCAATCCTTAGCACTCGAGATTATGCTCTCGGGAGAGAGCGTGTTGCTAACTGGTCCTGCGGGTGCTGGTAAGACTTTTGTGTTGAACCAATTTATTAAGTTGGCAAAGCATGATGGCAAGCACGTCTCTGTTACCGCAACGACAGGCCTTGCCGCTACTCACCTGGGCGGTACAACAATTCACAGCTGGTCTGGTATGGGCATTAGCGATCATCTACCTCCAGGGTTTGCTGAGCATGTCGCCAAGGGTCGCCGTGAAATTATTGAAAAGACCGATGTATTGATTATCGATGAGATCAGTATGCTTCACGATTTCCGCCTTGATATGATTGACGAGATTTGTCGTTTGGTCCGTAAAGAGCCTGATGTTCCCTTTGGCGGCATCCAAATTATTATGTCGGGTGATTTCTTCCAGCTTCCTCCAATCAATAGGGGAGATAGCCGTGCTGGTAGCTTTGTAGTCAATTCAGACGTATGGCGCGACCTCGACCCAATTATTTGTTACCTTGAAGAACAACACCGTCAGGACGACGAAGTGCTTATTGATATTCTTAATGCTATTCGCGCCGGCGACGTGCGCCGTAACCACGCAGAAACCCTCCTAGCTCGCACCGAAGTACACCCAGACGAAGACGAACAGATGACCGAGCTGCACACGGTAAATGTTGATGTTGATAAGATGAACGAAGCTAAGCTGAAATTACTTGATGGCGACGAAGTAACATATCAACAAACAACGACCGGCTCTGACAATTATGTAGAGAACTTGCAACGTTCTGTACTGGCACCTTCAATGCTCCGCCTTAAAGAAGGCGCACTTGTTATGGCTGTGAAGAATAGCCCAGAACGCAAGTATGCTAACGGTAGTATTGGTACCGTTGTTGGCTTCGAACCGCACACCGATTACCCAATTATTGAATTCAAGAATGGTAAAGAAATTTCGATGGTTCCAGACACTTGGGAACTCCGTGATGGCGACAAAAAACGGGCAAGTATTACCCAAATTCCTATCCGTTTAGCATGGGCAATTACCGTTCACAAGTCACAAGGTATGACGCTCGACGCTGCACGTATCGACCTACGAAAAGCTTTCGTTGAAGGTATGGGATACGTTGCATTAAGCCGAGTAAAAAATGTGAACAACCTTTATTTAACAGGGATAAACCAGATGGCTTTGAAGGTAAGTGCGGAAGCTATGGAAATCGATGAAAACCTTCGTATAAAAGCTGCACAAGCGAAAAAACGCTTTGCTCACCTTGAAAAAGTTGCTGAAGAGCGAGCCAAAGCACCCGAGCCGAAAGCAAAAGAAGGTAGCGGTACATGGGCTGACAAAATCGAGAAAATGCGCGAGACATACCCTAACGCATACCGTCCTTGGACAGATGCTCAGGACGATGAATTGAAGCAATATTTCCAACAGGGAGAATCGGTGACACAGCTAAGCAATAGACTTGGGCGACACGAAGGTTCAATTACGATTCGTTTACAAAAACACTTTGGAGAAGACGCAGTCGAAATTTAGCACAAGCCATAATGTCTTATATCGTTGTATAATAAAAACATATGAGAGATCCCTTCGCTAAGAATGAAGTTAAGATAGCCGTCATCGGTGGGGGAACTGGTAGCTTTACGATGCTTTCATCGTTGAAGCGCTATACGAAGCAAATTGCAGCAATTGTCAGCATGGCTGATGATGGCGGAAGTACCGGCGTGCTTCGCGACGAATTAGGTACATTACCCCCTGGTGATGTACGTCAATGTCTTGTAGCACTCAGCGATTCACCGAAGGTCCGCGAACTGTTTGAATATCGCTTTGATGTTGGAACATTCGGTGGGCACTCCTTTGGCAATATTCTATTAACTGCGCTTGAAAAGATTACAGGCGACTTTAGCCAGGCTGTTGAAACAGCCTCTGAAATTCTTCGTATTAACGGTGTGGTGATTCCGGCTACTCTCGACAATATTCGATTAAAGATGGAATGGGCAGACAAAAGTCTGATTCTCGATGGCGAACGAGTAATCGATGCCGAGCATTTCGTGCACGACCCACGCCGCGCGACACTCAGCCTCACCCCTGATGCAAAACCCAATAAGCTTGCTATAAAGGCAATCGAACAAGCTGATATTGTGGTTATCGCGCCTGGGGATTTGTATACATCACTCGGTCCATTGCTTGTCATTGATGGTATTGGGAATGCACTGGCAAGGTCAAAAGCAAAGAAAATTTATGTTTCAAACCTTGTCAGTAAGCAAGGCCAGACCGATGGGTTTACGGTGAGTGACCATGCAAAAGAAATTGAACGCTTCGCAGGTGTACCGTTCCTCGATTACGTTCTATACAACCAAGAAGCTCCAACTGAAGAGCTTGCAAAGCGTTACGAAGAAGAAGGGGGCTATGTAACCCTCGCCGATACCGACAAGCTATCTACGATGCACTACGAAGCAGTAGGCGGAAACTTCTTAGGAACCATGGCAATCGATAACGGTGCCGACACGCTGATTGGTAAACGTTCACTGATTCGACATGACGCCGAAGCAGTTGCGAAATTAATCCTTAGTTTATATAGGGCTCATGAAAGCTAACCCAACAGTTTTTCAGATATTAGATTTAGATAGAACGTTGCTTGATACCTCAAAACTGGCGCACCACCTGAAAGAAATTATTGCTCGGCGCGACCCAGGGTTGGCTCGTGACATCGGTACTGAAATAAAACGACATAAAGAAAATAGTACCTCGTTTTTTATTTTTGAATTTATCGCCAAGAAAATAGGTGAAGAGCAGCTTGCAAAATATGTAAGTGAACTTAATTACAATTACCCTGCTAAAGAGCTGCTTCTCCCCGGTGCAACTGAGCGTATCGCTTTCGCAAAAAGCCAACATGGTTGGAGTATGGGAATTTTAACCTATGGCGCAGTACGCGATCAAAAAATTAAATTGAAACTTGCTGGCTTACAGTTAGAGCACTATATTATTACCGACACTCCTAAAAAAGGTGCAATTATTGCCACCTGGCAACTTCCAAACGGTAAGTACAAACTCCCGATAGAGTTTGGCGGTCATACAGTTGATCAACTTACGTTTGATGATGATAAGTTTATTGCCTTCAAAGATCTGCCAGAAGACGTATTAGGACAATGGGTGACGAAGACGTCTATAGGTGGCACTAACGAGATACGAAAACATGCTGCTAACATTCGACCCGTTTCGAACCTCGAAGCGTCTATTCGTTATTTAAAGACGAAGTTAGTTTCTTAAGACTAGACACAGCAAAAACTCTCATCAGTTATTTCAACGGCGCCCTCTGAATGGTATGCTGCCCATTAGTGGACTTCGCATGGGGATAACTAAGAGCCTAATACATAATTACATCACATTTTCTAGGTAAGCACATAACCACCTTGTATCTGTTAAGCATAATAGTTATCCTCAATTCTGTGGATAAACCAACAGGTAATACCAATATTGTCAAAATTGGGGGTTGTAGTGGGTAAGTGTGGGTAGTATTCTAAGTTCAGTGGAAAAAAGAGCCCACTAAGACAAACAACACATTTAAAAAACAACCAACCAACCCACCAAAAGGAAACAACGTGGCTCGTATAGATTATTTTGAACGAAAGCTTGACGATAAACGTCGATTGACAGTACCGTCCGAGCTTAGAGAAGAATTTCTATCTGGCGTTGTCCTAACTAGGGGATTCGGAAAATACCTGCACCTGTACCCAAAATCGGTATGGACGCAAGAGGTTGAACCAGCACTTAGCACCGGTAGTATTCTCGACGAGAAAACTGCTGACGTTAACGTACAGTTTCGCCGGGGTAAAACCGAAGCAGACCTTGATCAAAAGCAGGGTCGCGTAACTATCGAGCAACATCTTCTTGATTTTGCTGGCATAACTCGCGATATTGTGGCTGTTCGAGCTGGTGCGTACTGGCGACTTCTGCCAGTCGATTCTGAATAATTTTTAACTGTCGGTTCTTTAACAACTTAAAAAGAGAAATCAACTCTCGAGATCAACTATCTGGTAGTGAGGCGTGGATACCAGCAACACATTAACCAAGCTGGCGTACCTTGTTCCAAAAAAACACACCTCCCAAAACTCCACCTCACACATAAGTCTCTCAACATTGATAGTAGTAGGGTATGAGTGCCTCTAAGGCGCCCCCAATAATCTACTATCACGACTTTTACAAAAACAAACACACTGCGAAAACAAACAGCTTCACTATCAGTTAGGTGATCTCGAACTCTACATATTACAACTTAGGTTATAATAGGCAGAATGAGTAAAGAACATCCACCACATCATATACCGGTTCTTCTTGATTCCGTTGTGTCACTGCTTAAACCTCAAGCAAATGAGTCTTATTTAGACTTAACTGCTGGTTACGCAGGCCACGCTAGCGTTATTTTGAATAAAACTGGTAACTATAAAGAAAGCGTCCTGGTTGACCGCGACGATTATGCAATTGCGCATTTATCTGAGCTCGAAGCTAAAGGCGTACGGCTCATGCACTCCGACTTTTCATCTGCGGCAACGCAACTTGTAGAAGAAGGCAAGACATTTGACGTAATTCTGATTGATTTGGGGGTGTCGTCACCACAGCTCGATCAGAGCGAACGAGGGTTTTCATTCTCACGTAACGGTCCACTCGACATGCGTATGGATCAGCAAAACGGCATTACTGCTGCAGAACTGATTGATACAACAAGAGTAGACAAGTTAGCGAAAATCATTCATGACTATGGCGACGAACCATATGGAATGGCAAGGCATTTAGCCGAAGTGATTATAGCTGGCCGACCGTTTAAAGATACACATACTCTCGCCGAATTGATCAAGCAACACCACCGTGGACGATGGTCTAAAACCCACCCCGCCACGCGTACTTTTCAAGCGCTCCGCATTGCCGTAAATGACGAACTCGGGCAAATAGAAGCAGTTCTCCCATTACTACTAAAACTCCTTAACAAAGGCGGCCGAGTAGGGATTATCAGTTTCCATAGCTTAGAGGATCGATTAGTAAAACGCTTCTTTAAAGAGCAGACAGCCAATGGGCTCGAAGCCGTTCTAGAAGTTATCACTAAAAAGCCTGTCAGTGGAGCCACCGACGATGTTCACAATCCGCGTTCCCGAAGTGCAAAGCTTCGTGTCGCAGTGAAAAAATAAAACAAAAAAACGAAAGGGCAAAACACCATGCCAATTCACATCCCAGTACAATACAACGACCAAGCGCAAATTGTTGCAGTCCGCGTAAAATAGTTTAACGACTATCGGATGAAGCCCGCGCTGTCTCATAGCAGCGCGGGTGGAAATCCTCTAACAAGAGAAGGGCAGGGCAAGGCTAGGGCCGCATCTAAAACAAAAATCAAAAATAAAAAAGCGAAGCATTCACCACAATGTCTAACCAATCAACATCATATTACGTCAATCGACGTCAGCAGAACTGGTCACGCAACCAGAACACTACACGCTACGTGTCAGCTATCAAGCTTGGACCTGTCGCTCATACTGTTCTTGTTGCACTCATGATCATTGTTCTCGGTCTCATCTATGTTACTCAAGCAACTCGTACAACCGGTTATGACTACGAGATGCAAAAGATTGACTCTCAAATTGCTGATTACGATCAACAAAAGAGCGAACTTGAAATTGAGAACACTCGCTTAACTGCACTTGAAACGGTGAAAAATAGTAGCGTAGCGAAGGAAATGACCGCATCGGCTGACACACAATACGTGCAACAATAGATTTAGTATATTTATATGAAACCATCAGTACTACGCCAAGGCAGTCGATCACGAATACTTGCGGCGGTAATCCTCGGGATTGCGGCCATTTTTGTGATTCGTCTGTTTTATTTGCAGATTATTCAGCATGGCTACTATGTCGACCTTGCGTCAGCCGAGCAAATGACTCGCGAACGTATTCCCGCTAAAAGAGGTGAGATTTACGCCATGAGCGGTGATTCACCTGTGAAAATGGTCTTAAACGAAACAGTCTACACGGTTTTTGTTGACCCGTCAGTTATTACTGAACCTAAAAAAGTGATCGATGTCATGAAGCAAGTTGCCGGTGGTAATGTGCGCGATGATTTTGAAGATTCAGTAAACGCCAAAGAGCTCCGCTATAGGGTAATTGCAAACAAAGTGACTCGCTTGCAGGCTGACAAAATTAAAGACGCAGGCTTAAAGGGTATTGGCTTCCAAGCTGTTTCGCAGCGTGTGTATCCAGAAGAAAGCCTTGCTTCACAAGTACTCGGTTTCGTTGATACCGAAGGTGAAGGCAAATACGGCCTTGAAGGTTTCGAGAACGATGCCTTGAAGGGTATCGATGGCCGCCTCGAAACAGTGACTGATGTGAGTGATATTCCACTTACAATTGGCGACCGTAACGTTCGTGAAGCTGCACAGGATGGTAAGAATATTGTGATGTCACTTGATCGCAACGTGCAATCGCACACTGAACAAGCTTTGGCCGATGGACTAAAGCGCACCGGTGCAACTGCCGGAAGTGTATTAGTGATGAACCCAAACAACGGCCAAGTGCTGGCTATGGCTAATTTACCAACCTACAACCCTGGTAAATACTTTGAAGTTCAAGACGCTGCAGCCTTTAATAACGGAACAATTTCAGCTCCATACGAACCGGGTTCAGACGTGAAGACATTCACAATGGCAACCGGTATTGATAAGAACGTTGTGCGGCCAAGCGATACTTATTACAATACTGACTCAATTAAAATTGATGACCGAACTATTGGTAACGCAACAAAAGGTCACACTGGAAATATCACATTCCAGACCGCACTAACATTCTCTCTTAACACGGGCTTTGTAACCGTTGCGCAACGACTTGGTGATGGCCAAAACATTACAAAAGGCGCTCGCGATATTATGTACGAATACTTCCACGATCGTTTCCGCCTCGGTCAATTAACAGGCGTTGAGCTTTCAAACGAAGCAAAGGGCATTCTTATCTCACCTGACGAAGAAGACGGAAACGCGGTGCGCTACTCAAATATGTCATTCGGCCAAGGATTGGATGCAACGATGATTCAAGTCGGTGGTGGTTTTAGTGCCATGATTAACGGTGGCAATTATTACAAACCAACAATCTTAGCCGGTGAAATGATCGACGGCGCGTTTAAGAAGAATGCCGATGTGCAACCTGTTCAATCTGGTGTTGTGACTGCATCTACCTCTAGTCAAATGCGCGACATGATGCAAACTGCTCGTGCGGTATCGTTCGGCCGCACTGATAAAAAAGGGTACAACATTGGTGGTAAAACCGGTACTTCACAGGTCATTAAAAACGGCCAATATAGCGATACTGAAACAATTGGTACGTATCTTGGATACGGTGGTGCGGAAACTCCTGAGTATGTCATAATGGTGTCAGTATCGGGCGACAACAAACAGCTCCAGGGTGCACGCGATGCGCTACCGATTTTTACAGATATTTCTAACTGGATGCTCGATTACTTAAAGATTCAACCAAAAGGATAAATATGGAAATAGTATCAGACGCACTTATTAATGAATTTGTTAGAAGCTTTGTTCTGAGCGTCGCAGCCTTTATATTGGCGATGCTATTAACGCCTGTGTACACTTTTGTTGCATACCGCTACAAGTTCTGGAAACGCCAACGTACCGAGAGTACGACAGGCGAACTATTGAAGGTGTTCACGAAGCTCCATGCAGATAAATTCAAACGTAACATTCCAACCATGGCGGGGATTGTATTCGTATTCGCGATTATTGTTATTACGTTGCTATTTAACTTCGACCGCGCAGGCACATGGCTACCCCTTGCAGCACTCGCTGGTGGTGCAATTGTCGGGCTAATTGATGACATTATTAATATTCGTGGGGGAGGCAAGGGCGTTGCTGGTCTTCGTTCAAGCCTTAAGTTCATGATGATTACCGCTATTGGCCTTGGGCTTGGCTTGTTCTTCTTCGAAAAGTTGGGTATTAGCGCTGTGCACGTTCCATTCGTTGGCCCATGGGAACTCGGTTGGTTAATTGTTCCTATCTTTGCCTTTGTAATTGTTGCAACGGGTAATGCGGTTAACATCAGCGATGGTCTCGATGGCTTAGCTGGTGGACTTGCGGCAATTGCCTTCGGGAGCTTTGGTATCATCGCTCTACTGCAAGGCAACGGCATTATGGCTGGCTTCTGTTTCACGGTTGTTGGTGCACTACTAAGCTACCTCTGGTTTAATATTTATCCTGCTCGTTTCTTTATGGGTGACGTAGGAAGCTTTGCACTCGGTACGTCACTTGGTGTTGTAGCGATGTTGACTGACTCTCTGTTCATCTTGCCAATCATTGGCTTAGTCTTTGTTGTTGAAGCTGGTTCAAGCCTGATTCAAATTTTCAGCAAGCGTGTATTTAAACGCAAAATCTTTATTTCTGCACCAATCCATCACCACCTTGAAGCAATTGGTTGGCCTGAAACCAAGGTAACGATGCGGTTCTGGATTATCGCTACTGTCTGTGCATTTATTGGTATTATGATTGCCCTCGCCGGAGGCAATATTTAAGATGTCACAAGGGTGGAACCAGCGTCGCAACACGGGTGATCGTGGTGAAGTGGTACGCAAACACCACCCTGATCGACTGATCGTTGTTTTTACACTCATCCTTATGCTCATCGGGTTGCTAATGATGTACGCCATTGGCCCACAACGTGCCAATCTCCTAAACTCTATTTTCGGCTACGAATATTCCGACACTTACTTCTTTATTAAACAGTTCGTCAGCTTTTTGCTCGCCGGTGCTGCCTTTGCTGTAATGGCGAAGTTACCGTACGAATTTGTGCTCAAACATGGCAGTAAAATATTAATAGTTGGATTTATTGGTTGTGTATTGTTGGCTATTGCAGGTGCTGCTGGGCTGAGCATTGCAACGGCCACTAATGGTGCGACCCGTTGGTTTAACCTTGGACCACTCGGGAGTATTCAGCCGGCTGAAATTTTGAAACTAGGATTGCTCTTGTACCTCGCTGTTTTCTTGGGTATTCGCCAAAAGCAGGGGATGATTAACGACATGGCGAAAACCCTCGTTCCCGTTGCGGTACTTGCGGGCATTGCCATCCTGATTGTGATTGTTGTTCAAAAAGACCTCGGCACAGGTATCGCCATTACATCGATTGTGGCAGCTATGCTTTTCGTTGCTGGTATTAGTAAGAAGGTAGTACTAAGCCTTATTGCAATATTGCTGGTCGCTGGTTCGTTGCTTATTTTCACCTCACCACACCGTATCGAGCGAGTGGCGACCTATCTACAAGGTGACAGCACGAGTACGAGTGATGATGATAGCTATCACATTCAACACGCGAAAATCGCCATTGGTTCTGGTGGCCTCTTTGGTGTCGGTATTGGTAAGAGTGTTCAAGCCTCAGGTTACTTGCCTGAAGCAATTAACGACTCCATCTTTGCAGTAATGGGCGAGATGTTTGGTTTCGTAGGGCTGGTTGCGATTATAGGCCTATTTATAGCCCTTCTGATGCGTTTATTAGGTGTATTAGACCATTTAGTTGATATCAGATTAAAACTGGCCGTAGCTGGTGTCTTCGGTTGGATAGCCTCGCATGTTATTCTTAACATAGCCGCAATGATTGGGATTTTCCCACTAACGGGTATAACATTGCCATTACTAAGCTACGGTGGCACGAGTATGATCTTTCTTACTGCAGCACTTGGCTTCGTTTATCAACTATCACGTTACACAGTGCATCCATCACGTATAAAGGAGGAAGACCATGAAGATTCTCGCAGTCGGCGGGGGGTCGGGCGGACACGTTACGCCAGTCGTCGCAGTTCTTAAAGAACTTCGTGCAAAACAACCAAAGGTGCAATTGCGCTTTTGGGTTGATAAGAAGTTCGCTCCGCAAGCTCGTACCATTATGTCTTCATTTGACGATACTATTGCCGTGCAAACGATTACCGCCGGAAAACTTCGTCGCTATTACCACTTAACATTGTTGCAGCACTTTTTGTGGCCGTCACTTATGTTCAAAAACCTTGGTGATGGTTTCTTAGTCGGCGTTGGTTTTATTCAAAGCCTCGTAAAACTTATTATCTGGCGCCCGGATGTCGTATTCACTAAGGGTGGCTACGTGTGTTTACCTGTTGGTATGGCTGCGCGGGTATTAAAAATTCCAATGGTTATTCACGATTCTGACGCTCACCCGGGGCTGACAAACCGTATTCTTTCAAGGTGGGCTACCTCTATTGGCACAGGGGCGCCACTTGAGTATTACCACTACCCTAAAAGTAAGTCGAAGTATGTCGGAATTCCTATTAATGCCGAATTTAAGCCATACACCAAGGCTCAACAATGGGATGCGAAGCGAGAGTGGGGGATTAACCCCGATACACCCCTCGTTGTTATTACCGGTGGAGGCCTAGGTGCGCGCCGGTTGAATGACACGGTTGTGGGAATTTTAAAGAAATTACAAAAAACTGCCTCGGTTGTATTACTCAGTGGGGTAGGGCAGTACGATGAGCTAAAAGAAAGGCTTCCAAAAAATAGTGAGTACTTTCAGTTACACGCTTTTACAAATAAAATGCCTCAACTTTTAGGTGCTGCTGACGTTGTTGTTACTCGAGCAGGAGCCACCACTATTCTTGAATTGGTAGCGCTCGCCAAACCAACGATCTTGGTTCCAAACGCTGCCCTTACTGGTGGGCATCAAATTAAGAACGCTGCCGTGTACGAAGATGCAAAAGCTGCAGTCGTGTTAATCGAAGATGATATGGTGAACCGACCACAAATGTTATTGCAAGCCGTTACCGATTTAATCGATAATCCTAAAACAACCCAAGCTATGGCCCGTCGCTTTGCGAGCTTTGCAAAACCGGATGCTGCGAAAGACATGGCGAAGCTGATTTTAGCGGCGCGTAAATAGACCAATCTCACTCTGTTAATGGTATACTTGAAGCATAATCATGATCTCCTTTGGTACTAAAAAATCTAAGAACGACATCCCTCGCCGCCGACGAGTTGATGAAACACCTCCTGAGCAGCCTCGTTCAAGCACCCAGTACCGTCGTAACCAAACACTTAGTGGCGTTAAAAAATCACCCTTAAATGAATCTCCCCGTGGTCAGGCGCACCAGCTCACCGTGCAACGTCGTAAGGTCGGTGGTATATTCGCTATCGTGCTCACAGCCGTTATTCTTCTTGCAATCTTAATCAGCCAGCTTATGGCTGAGATTAGTGTTACTTCATCAACCAAGCAATTAACCGCTTCATTCACAGGTGAAAATTATGAAAAAGCTATTAACAATTATCTTGGCCTGCACCCAGCAGAGCGCCTTCGCTTCGCCTTAGACGAAGGTGCACTTAGCAGCTATGTCGCAGCCGCTCTTCCAGAGGTACAATCTATTAAAGTGAGTGGTGTGAAAGACATTATTGATACTGAATTTGCCGTCACCTTCCGTGAACCTGTAGCCGGCTGGCAAATTAACGGGAACCAGTTCTATGTTGATAGTTCAGGGGTCGTTTTTGAAACCAACTACTACGGTGCACCAGAGGTACAAATTGTTGATGAAAGTGGCGTGAGCCCCGAAGAGGGTACTACTGTTGCCGGTAGCCGACTACTTGGTTTTCTTGGTAAAGTTGTTGCCCAAGCAGGTGAGAGGGGATATGTAGTCACCCAGGCCATCCTACCGGCGGGAATGACTCGCGAACTTGATGTTCAGTTAAAAGACGTTGCAACTCGTGTAAAACTTTCAACAGACAGGGGAGCGGGGGAGCAGGTTGAAGATATGAGCCGATCACTTGCGTACTTAAAAACCAAAGGCTTAAACCCCGAATATATTGACGTTCGTGTTAGTGGACGCGCAGCCTACAAGTAGGCTTAGGCCAGGCCTTAGCAGCCACGCAGTATGATTGCTAGGTCAAGCGCAGTACTTCCTCCCCCTACCCTTTGTATATTCAATGTTCTATTTTTGTTCTATATAGTTATTTTGTAAAAAAAGTATATTTTAATATAAAAACATGCAAACGTCAAATAATGGGGTAGTAGAGGAGATGGGGAGTAGTACGAAATCATTTCACGGAAAAAGCAAATAGCAACACAACGTTGTGGATAACTTGGCAAATGCGACGTTATTGTGACATATATGACAACGACGCGTTTATACGGCTGTATAGGCCAAGTGAGTATATAGACGTTAAAGTATGTGTAACAAAGTAATAGTTAGTTAATAAGAATAGTGTAATTGTGGGCTATGTTACGAATAGTACCCTTCTAGAGTAGTATATAAGACGTATAAGTAGTCATCTATTAATACCTATATGTGTTGCGTAAAAGATATATTGTGCGACGTTAAGTCTATGTTTGGATTAGGCATTGTAATGCCACTCTATTCACCCAGTTTCTGAAATTATTTTTACCAATTCTCTATTTACTATGTCCGCCTACCTATTTCTGCCTGCTTAGGCTGTTTTTGCTAGCCTGCGTATATTTATATGTATTTGTACGTATGTATGAGTTTTTTGGTGGCTTATAGAACATGTTCTACTTTTGTTCTATATTATTTCGGCTGAAAATAGTGTTTTTAAGCACTCCCCTGGCAGGGCATCAAAATACAATGAAATTAACAGGGGTGCAACAGAGGTGAGTATTACTAAAAAGATATGCCGCGAGGATCACTTTTATCATCGTTATCAATAAATTTCCTCATTTCAGGGTCATCTGGCATAGCAACGAGAAAATAACCGACTTTAACAGGCTTTACGTTGAATATTGAAACAGGTATAGGATCATTTACGTGCCAGATGCCTTCTTGTACAACAGCCTCGTAAGGACGAGAAATCATAGGGTGTAGGTCTTCGTCTAGCAATATGATGTTTAAGGCGATAGCGCCCAAGGAATGTTCGTATTGTGGCTCGTCGACGTCTCGTACTTGCTCGATTTGTACAGGGAATGCGACAGACGTACGATCTGAGGTTTGGTCGTCGATTTTAGCAAAGGCGGTGTAGATAGCGTGGTCGCGAAGGGCGCTGTTGCGTACTCGATTGCGTTGTTGGTCAAAATACAAAGAAGTTTCGTCTGGGAATGATTGTTCGCGTGACATTGGGCGATTACGCAGCCTTGTATTCGATAATGTCATCAACAGGAACGAAGGCGTTGGTATATACGCGGTGTTCTGGTGCAATTAGCTGTACCCCATTCACCTTAACGCCTATGGCACGCATAGTTAATGAACCAAACCAGTAAAACTTTTCAACATCGCCTTGGACGGTGGCGTTTTCAACGGCTGCTTGAACGATATGCGATTCGGGTAGTTCGGAAACACTCGGCGTTCGGCTTGTTATAAGGTCAAAGTAGGCTTTTTCAGATTTAATAATGGTTGATACGTCCCCATTGTGTAGGCCGAGGTGCATATTTATTAAGTGGAGGCTTGCGCCGATTTCTTGTTCAGAAGGGAGATAGCGTGGGTCTTCATACAGCCCGTCAGAAAGCACTTTTGCAAATTCGATAGTACTATCGTAACGCTTCATCATGTTGAACTGTTGGGCAATCTCTAATGGCATTTGTCAGGATTATACGCCCGGATTAAAAACTGCGCAAGCATAAAAGAACCCCACACTCATTGCGGGAGAGCGAAGCTCTTCTACCGCGAGTGCGGGGTGTTTTGGGTTTATTGGCATCACCGGGCGTTTACCGCCGATGCAACGAAAACGGCAATACCTATCAAGCCCATAAGGACTAGGTAGGTATACACCGAGAACCGGTTGAACGTGAGGTAGGTGTACGGGTTGTAAACAACGAGACTCGCCTGCTGCTCTTCGTAGCTGGGCTCTTCTTCTTCGATTCTCGCTTGATTCTCTGCGATGATAGCCTCGAGCTGGTCGAGGCGTTCGCGAGCATCCATGAGTACGTCGCCGATAGTGAAGCAGTCTCTCAGATAAATGTTGTCGCCAGAATTGTAGAACTTTTCGGCGGCTTCGTCGTACTTTTTGGCGAGATAGTCGCAGTGTGTCTTTGCGCCATCGCGTTCGGCAACCTTTTGTTCGAAATACGCGTCCACTTCTCCCCTTTCGCGGTTAGGAGTATTGGTTTTGAACTGGAAAATGGAGTCGCTCGTACTTTTTTGTGGCGTTTTCAACCAGCACGTGACGATTGCGGTGCGATTTCTTCTGGAGTTCGTTGAGATTATGCGAAGCGATGAGCTTCGCAAGCCCTACTCTCTCAGAGTTGTACTTCAGGTAGGTCTTAGAGTCCCAACGGGTCGGGTCAAGGTCTTCGGTACTCATGGTGCTTCCTTTCGGCTGTGTCACAAGTGAAACAAGTGACCTAAGAAAGTGCTGAGGAATGCGAAAGTGATAACCGCGTAGAGAAAGAAAGCCCCCACGAGCAGAAACACTGCAGCATGCAGAACAATAACAAAGCCAATAAAAGAAAAGACTTTTATGAAGACTTTGATCAAGAACGCTCGAATGGCATAAAGCACGGAGTACTCTTTGTAGACAATACTTACCATGTGTTACCACCTTTTCCAGAAGCCCATGAAATCCTGTGTGAGCGGAGTGCCCGGGTGCTGTCGAACGAAATTCTCGGCTACTTCCTCACGAATTTCTTCGTCAGTCATTCGCCTAAGGTCAAGTTCGTACAAATTAAGGAGCTCATCTTCAGCCGGTGTGCGCACGTGGCACCCCCTTACGGTAGTTGGCGGCTAAATCAGTGAGGCAAATTATAGTATAAAAAGGCTAAAAAATCAATAGTGGCCGTATTGGGCGCGAACTTCGAAATTAGGTTGACGAAGGTTGAGTGTGTCGATGATTCCGTTAGGGGTGAGGTCGTACCCTACTACCCTCTCTTGTGCACTATCAATAATAACGGTAGCTTCAACTGGTTCGGGGTAACCGATGGCATACGCGAGGTATACATACACTTCTTTTGCGTTACGTTCTTTAAGATAATCCACGGCAATTTTGCGAGCTATATAGGCACCCGAACGGTCTACTTTTGAGGCGTCTTTACCACTGAACGCTCCCCCACCAAGTGGTACACGTGGGCCGTAATTGTCGACAGCGAGTTTTCGGCCGGTTAGTCCAGCGTCGGCGTCGAACCCACCTATATTCCAATCGCCTGCAGGGTTGGCGTGGATGGTAATAGCTTCCGCGGTCGCGACGGCGAGTGGTTCTTGTGCCACCCAACTAATAACGGCGTCTTTAAGTTCATCGTGTGGTGCGTGTTGGAAGCTTGCAACAATTACCGATACTTCTCCATCGATAGTGGTAACCTGAGTTTTTCCATCGAATGGCCACTTTTTATATAAAAATTGGTTTAACTTTCGAGCCAGTACATATTCGAGGGGTAATAGTTCTGGGGTTTCATTCGTAGCATATCCGACCATTATTCCTTGGTCCCCTGCCCCACCTGTATCGACACCCTGGGCAATTTCGGGGCTTTGGGCAGATATTCGTTCTACTAATTCAACATCGCCCGCTAAGCGCTTTACGATGGCTGCAATATCGACGCGTGTTGCATTAGAGCTGACTTCGCCGGTGACGAAAATGGTGCCATGGCCACCAGCAACATCAACCGCAACCCGGGCGAAGGGGTCTTCTCTGAGGTGAGCATCGAGAATTGCATCAGAAATTTGATCACACAGTTTGTCTGGGTGTTTTGGCGATACACTTTCGGCGGTTCTGAAAATAGTTACGTGTGACATAAAAAAATACTCCTTTTGTATATCTTTTCGCCCGTCTGGAAATGAGAAAAGATTAAAGGAGTATATGAATACTTATTATCTTTCCCACTTGCTGTGGGCTAGAAGGGGCACCTTTTCTTGACTTCATAAACGAAGCTTTGGATGGTTGCCGGCAAGTCATAGAGCTAGTTCTCTCGTTGCACTCTGGATATACGATTTGTTAATTACTTCGTTACTATAACAAAATTACGCTTCGGCCTCAAGCTCGTCGGCTGCAATTCGCATGTAGCTGATGTTTTCGTAGTTCAGTGGAATATCAATCCATTCATTGTCACTCGACTCGCTAAAGCTTTTGTCATCAACATTTGTAACGACGTACATAGGGCTGAGTATGCGAATAGCTGGTGTTTCTTGCAGGGCTGGATCTTCGCGGTATTTCTTTTCAACTGTCTCATCATCATCCCCGCCTAGTACCATCCTCAACATATGAGCTTCGGTTGGAACTCGTAACATGTGAATGCCGCCAAATATTCCACGTATCTCGATATCTTTAAAATGTAACAACGGGATATCGCCAGCTGCTACCGCAAACATATCTCCGTCAACACTTATAAGATCGTTCGGAAGAATGAGCTGGTGCTCCATGTTGAATTCCATAAGGCGGTTTTCGGTGTAGCGGTCCATCGATGCAAGAATGGCTAAATTTGATAATTGCTGTTCTTCGTCCAACTCTTTTATTTGGTTATATCGTGCGAAAAGTACTTTTGGTATGTATGCAATGTCTTCCCATTCTACGGTTTGCAGCACCTCTTCATCTCCTAAGAGTTCTTCCATTTCTTTAATGGTAGGTATGTAATCGTCATCAAATCGTGAAAGTATTTCGCCGACTAATTTTGGTTTTAAAGTAGGCTTGAGTGCTTCGGTAACGATGAGTCGAAAGCCCATCATTGCGAGTTCTTGGTGAGCAACGTCATCGGTTAAGTTTGAAGTTGCTTTAGTTCCAAATTCTTCATAAATAGGATTTAAACCATGTTCAATCATAGGTTGAGACAACTCACTTTTAATAGATTCGGAAAATTGAACGAGTTGCGCTGCTTCGGTTTCTGTACCGTTATTGGTGAGCCTGTGGAGACCTAGCTTAATTTGTAGATACGATTCTGCAATACCGATTTTAAAATTATCGCCATTGTCTGGTTGGAGATAGTTAATAAACTCAAGGCCAAGCAGCTCGCCATAATACACCGAACGCACTTCTTCGCTCGGTTCGTCACTTTGGTGATTCACGACACATTGTGCCGCACGAATCATGTGTTCGAGTTCGGTTTGACCGTATGGAAGCTCGCTGTAGATATCTTCAATTTCCCGAGCGTATTCTGCCACATATCTGAAGCGGCGCATCGTTGTTTCCATATTACCGACGGCAGCACCGATAGTACTGTCGTTATATTCGGTAAAAAATTCCGCTGACATAGGGGTATTGTACCGAGGTTAAACAAGGAACTCAAGCATAATCGTTGTAATGAGAAAACCCCGCTACCGAGAGGGCGCGGGGCTCTCATCGGGGCGGGGTTAGGTTTGGTTTCCTTTGTGCTTGGGAATGCGTGGCAATACTGCATCGTGTTGCATCTTTTGCAGTATTACAAATTCCGAACCAAGTCCATCTAGGTCGTGTTGGAGCCGGACGATTCTTGTATGAATCTGTCTGCCACCTTCGATGCTGTCTGGGTCGACCGTTCGAGCATGCGGGCGAAGTCTGTAGATTTCGCTAGAGGCCTCTTGAATTTCTTCGAAGATACTCTCTTGAACGTTAAGGGCGGCTTCCTCAACTGCCGACTCTAGCTCGAGCATCAATATTGCTTCATCTTCACTACTTGTCAATTTCGTCTCTTCTCTATCGATGAACAACGTGTTGGATATTATATCACAATCAAATCGTTTATCAATTTGAGAGAAAGCTGAATTATGAGAGGTTTTTCACATACGAGTAAGCTTAAGCAATGCTATAGTTTTTTTATCCTACCAGGCGGCCTTTGATAATTTGGTATTGCCTATCGCTCCTAGACCTAGAGAGAAGGAATGGAATGAATCGCTCGTTTGGCCGTCATGTTGTGACTGTCCCGATTAAGAGTGACGATGTGAGGCCAGACAAGCTGCCGCATGCAGTAAACCTGGTTTCGCGGATCAAGCCCGGAGATGTTGCAATACTTCTTCCGGCGCGCAACGAGGCAGAGCAAATTAGCGCTACCTTGCAGGCTTTGGTTACCCAATCGAAGCCACCAAAACGGATCATCGTGATCGTCAACAATTGCACCGATTGGGGTGCAACTGCCGACACGGCACGGTCCTTTCACGGGGTGGAAGTTGTTGAGATGTTCAACAACCCATTCCTCAAAGCAGGCGCCCTCAACGAGGGGGTGCGTGTTATCGCTGCCAGCGAAGAGCTGCCGGAGTTCATCTTGACGATGGATGCCGACACGATTCCGGACAGTGACTTTCTGGAAAACACCGTTAACGTCTTGAACAGCCGACCAGAGGTTGGCGGTGTTTCGACCGTGTGCGATGGCAAGAAGAAACTTGGTAAGACCCGCTTCGGCAGGTGTCTTGCGGGTGTTCAGCAGTTGGAGTATGCCCGTGCCGGGACAAACCGACTCCGCAAAGACGTTCACACTATGTCGGGTGCAGGCAGTATGCTGCGCACCAAAGCGGTGTTGGACGTCCTGGAATCACGAGGGGTATTGTTCGCCGAAAGGAAGGACAACCTCGTGGAGGATTTCGAGGCAACGCTCGAGATCAAGCGGATGGGCTGGGTGTGTATCAACAACTACTACTGCCACGTCTACACCGATCTGATGACCACTATTCCTGAACTCATGAAGCAGCGCACGCGGTGGGTCCACGGAACCATCAACGAGCTGCGCCGGCGCGGTTGGACCAGGGAAACCTGGCAGAGCATCGTGACGATGTGGTATGCCTACCTGAGCATTCCGGTGTTCTATCTATGGTTCCTGTTGATTGGAGTCAACCTTTCGATGGGCGACCCCGATGTAAGGGATTACTGGTTCTTGGGGTTCGTGGTGATCTTCCAGGTGGTCACCGTTCGCCGCTTGGGGTGGAAGATGATGCTGGTGGCAGCTTTGCTGATTCCGGAAATCCTCTTCGCCTTCATTCGTCATACGTGGGTTATTGCGTCGCTGGTGAAATCGTACAGCGCACGCCGGCACCCACGGTCCGCGATTCAGTCAGAACTATCTTGGTAGGAAGGTACGACAAATGCAAGGAATAGGTGGCGGGAGTACGTTTACTCTCGGCGGCCTGCTCATGCTTTATCTGAGCTGGTCACCTGTGCTTATTTGGATCGCTATCATCTCTGTAGTGCTTGGAACAGTCTTCCTGGCCTACGTGTGGATGAGGCGGCGCCAAGAGGCACGCGAAGCACACGGGTTGATGCTTGCTGCTCCAAAAGTGGAGAGCATCGATTAGTGAATCGCACCCGGCATGCTCTAGTGGATGTGGCAGACTGCAGGAAGTCGCCCTTTCGCTAGAGCATGCCATCTCACAGAAGTGTTTTGAAAACTTGATGAAAGATTGATGACAATAAGTTAAGGAGGTACATATGAAATACATGAAACGAAAATTATTAGTACTAGCCGGGTTCCTCGCGTTAAGCGTCGGGCTTTTGTTTGGCGCCCATACAGCATCGGCCGCTCCGTCTGCTAACTTATTAGCAAACCCTTCGGTCGAAACTTCCAGCGGTACGCCAGCGTCTCCAACAAGCTGGACCAATAATAAATGGGGTACGAATACAACCACGTTCACCTATTCAACGACCGGTCGAACTGGTAGTCGAAGCGTTCAGGTTCAAACGACCGCCTATACCGATGGTGATGCTAAATGGATGGCAAATGCCGTAACCGTCACGCCAGGAACGCAGTATACTTACACCGATTATTACAAAGCAACAACTGGTACGCGCATTGTTGTTGAATACGAATCTACAACTGGTGCATTATCGTATTCCGAGTTAACGGCAGCGCCAAGTGCGACTGCCTGGACTCAAGTATCGAGGGTTTTTACTCCACCTGCGGGAGTCTCCAAGGCACGTGTTTTTCACTTAATTTCCGCGGTGGGAACATTACAAATCGATGATGCAAGTTTAACGTATGAGTTAACAACTCCACCCGTAACAAGCAATCTCGTTCCTAATCCTTCTTTTGAAACGGCAACGGGCTCTCCTACTGCGCCCGTCAGTTGGGCTACGAGTAAATGGGGCACCAACACGACTACCTTTACCTATGCAACCAACGGAAAGACTGGCTCAAAGAGTGGCCAAGTACAAATGACCGCCCGTACCGATGGCGATGCGAAATGGTACTTTGATCCAATTACAGTGCAAGGCAATAAATTGTATGAAATTAGTAACTACTATAAGGCTAATGTTGCGACTCGAACAATTATGGTGACATTCGATGCCGCGAACAACCCAACCTACACCGATTTAACGACGTCTGTGCCAGCTAGCGCATCCGCATGGGCATTTACCACAAAAACAATCACAACGCCTGCAAACGCGGTTAAATTGACCGTGTACCATGTACTTGAAGCAGTTGGTACCTTACAAATTGATGACATGAGTGTCGTACCAGCGACTGCGCCAACCAACCCTATCGCTAACCCTTCGCTTGAAACGGCCGGTACATCTACCGCTCCTGCAAACTGGATAAGTAATAAATGGGGTTCAAATACTGCAAACTTCCAGTACATTACTAATGATGGTCACGCTGGAACAAAGAGCGCTAAAGTAACCGTAACAAACTATGTCGATGGTGACGCGAAATGGTATCCACAACCCTTTGCTTTAACTGCTGGTAACCAATATCGTTACACCGCTTGGTATAAAACGAATACTCGTCCACAAGCTGTGGTGATGTTTACGAAAGCGGATGGCTCGGTTTCATACTTCGGTATGCCGCAACCCTTCCCTGCAAGTAACTCCTCGACAGTATGGCAGCAATACACCGAAACCTTTACCGTGCCTGCAGGAACAGTCAGCGTTTCGCCGTTCCTATTTATTGCCTCAAATGGATTCCTTAGTGTCGACGACGTGAGTGTTGGTTCGTATGTGCCGACTGGCTTTACTCGTCCACTCGCAACTCTTACATTTGACGATGGTCACGAAGACAACGCGGCGACTGCCCTACCTGTCATGAATGCTCGTTCGATTAAGTCGACTCAGTGTTTTGCAACCCAGTACATCCAAAATAATACAGCTGCGCAACAAGCGGTAGCGACGTTCCAAAATAGTGGCCACGAGATTTGTTCACACACAATTACTCACCCCTACTTAACATCGTTGACGGCCTCGCAACTGACGACCGAAGTAGCTAACTCGCAAACGTATTTGAAGACACTCACGGGCGCGCCAGTAAAGAACTTCGCTTCGCCTTACGGTGATTACAACCAAGCGGTAAATACCGAACTTAAAAAGTATTACCGTTCACATCGTACGGTTGATGAGGGCTTTAACTCGAAAGACAACTTCGATGCCTATCGTGTTCGGGTACAAAATATGAAGAACACCACTACGCTGGCTCAATACCAGTCATGGATTGACCAAGCTAAAGCAACTAATACCTGGCTGGTACTTGTGTACCACCGTGTAGCTCCTACTGGTGCAACTGATGTAGAAGAATTCGACACTCCATTTGCCGACTTTACTCCACAAATGGACGCACTTGTAGCAAGCGGCATTACAGTGAAAACATACGATGCGGCGCTTGATGAATTAACTACTCAGTTACCGTAATTACATACGAAAGGAAAAAGACCCTGCTTTACAGGGTCTTTTTAATTGTCACCAGTGTAGTCGTAGTAGGCAATATTTGCGACTTCTAAACGCCAAGGTTCTTGGCTGTCGTTAATTTTTCCAGCGGGTCCACCCATGGCAAGGTTGAGAATGACGTACATCTCATTGTCATTACCGAATGGCCAATCTTTAGGATCGTTCGATGTTTTGATAAATCGATGATATGGGACATTGTCGAAAGTCCAATATACGACGTCAGGGGTGATTTCTACTCCGTACGTATGATACGTGTGCGTAACATCGGTAACAGGTATGCCCTTTGAACTACTGTCGTTGTAGGTGTGAACGGTCCCCTCAATCATGTTAGGGTTATTGCCGTAATATTCCATGATATCAATTTCACCATTACGTAAATAATATTTTTGTTCTTGTTTTTCCTTTTCTGTAAAATCCTTATCGAGTGTGTGAACTTCATTGCCAGACAGTAGCCAGAAAGCCGGCCATACACCCTCCCCTTCTGGAAGTTTCATGCGAGCTTCAATTTTACCGTACTCAAAGCTGAGCGAATTTACTGTGTTGATACGCCCCGAGGTATATTCAAATGTTTTATTCGCAGGGTCGTTCGGGTAGCGGTAATCACGTTTATGAGCTTCAATTACCAAGCCGACATTTGGTTCAATGCGTACGTTTTCACGCCAATCGGTATATCCCTGCGACTCGTCATTATAGCCTGGAACATCGGGCGAATTTTCGTAGCTCCAAATAGTTGTATCAAGCGTTGAGCGGTCGGTTTCGAGAAAGTTTTGTTGCCAATCGGGCGTAGCGCTAAATTCACTTGATCGTTCGTAGTTCGCTTTTGGTCTTATCGCCTCATAGGTTATACCTGTAGCTAAAATTGCACCGACAACAATAGCGCCTATCTGCAACGCTCGCTTGCGGCTCAGACGCTTTTCTTTCTCAGACTCCGGCTTCTCTTTTTCCATGCACCTATTATAACACTGTGCTCCGGGTGATATATTTCTTAGAAAGAACCTTTCATGTACGTACCACCGCTCACACCTATACCAGCAATCATGTATGATCCATTGGCAGATATACCTACTGCACCCCAGCCGGTATCAATCATTGGTCCGGTATTATGCGTTGTCCATGTATCTCCATTGTTTAGTGAAGTGTATATAAACCCAGAGCTGTCGCGGCCTATCAGTCGAGTTCCATCGGCAGAAGCCTTCAAGTCCCCTTTTGCGTAATTTGTAGGGAATGTTTTTGTAACACCCGTCACTCCGTAATCTGAAGAAGCTTTGAATATCGATGGACTAATTGCGTATACCTTCGAGCCGTCAGCAGATGTTTCGATCATCGATGCTCCGGTCGTTGCCTGAATAGCCATATTAGGCAAATTAGTCCATCCGCCCCAAGCTGAACCATTGTAAATATTTTTATACACGTTGCCATCTGAGCTTGTGACGTATAAATAATTTCCATCGTCGGATAATGTCATGTCTGTGGCGGTTCCACCTGGAATTGCGCCTACAAGCGCCCAGGTTACTCCAGAATCTAACGAAACCGCAACACCATTTGATCGTAAGACAGCGACAGTATTACCATTTGAAGATACCCAGATGCTATTTGTAATTTTCGCTGTTCCAACAGTTGTGGCAATCTGTGCCCAGGTAGCGCCATCATTGCTTGATTTCCAAATAGCGCCATTTTGTCTCAGTGCAAAATAGACAGACCCGGTTGGAGTTGACGTAATTGAATACCAGCTTGTGGATCCACTTGCATTACCGTTTGTTGACCAGGTTGCACCACCATCAAGTGAGATAGCTATCGCTCCACTGCTGTAAGGGAGAGCTGTCATTTTTTGGCCATTATCAGAAACTGTGCCTGAGTACCACACGGCAGTATTTAAGGGCGTAGTCGTCCAAGCTAACGTTGGTGGCGCTACCCCATTCACATGTCCCGGACAAGCACCTGGTGTAGGGTTGCCGGCGGTACTAATATAAAAGCTTGTCGCTTTGATTGTTGCGGTAAGACAATACGTTTTAGGGCTTACACTGTTATCGTAGGTGTACTGATAGACTGCGCCATTACTTGCTTTGAATGCACTCGAATCTGTGGGAATGTCACCGTCAAGTTCGGCTACCTGAATTGCTGTTTGAGCATTTCGTAAATCTGATTGTAACGATGTTTGAATCGCTCGGTTTGTGATGCCGTTATAAGAAACAATTGTTATTGCAGCGAGTATTGCGATGACCACGACCACAATTAAAAGTTCAACAATTGTGAAGCCTCTTTGCGTACCTGGCCGCGATAACGAGTAACCCGTTGCAAGTAATACCATGTAGCATAAGCATATAAGAATTTTGACAACTTTTCAAATTGGAAAGTGTTAGCTAAGCTAATTGACAACGGTTACTCAGACTATTCACTTCTTGGAATGTTGATTGATTGTGCTGGCTGAGCGCTGCCATCACCTGCCGGTTTTCGCTTGCGAGTTCGCTTGCGTTTCTTTTTCACAGGAGCATCGCCTTCGCTACCAAAGGCTGTTGCTGGAGCTGGTCCGTTATTGTTCTGTACAACACTGAGCTGCTGAACACCCTGTATTGGGTTTTGAGGCACCTGTGGGGTGCGGACAGTATTACTAACGGCTTTCGCACCGGCGTCGATTGGCCATTGCTTAGCTTGGCTCTGAGACTGCTGACGGTTGTTTCCACCGCCACTATTACTAGCACCACTTGCCTGCTCGGCCATTTGCGCCTTAACGTCTTTGCTAATCTCTTCTTCAACTTCAGCACGGTTACGACTGTAAAGACGACGAGTGTTTTCAATAATACGGCCAGTGTTATCAATTTGTTCTGGAGGGAGTGTTAGTGTTGTGGCGCTAAAGGCTGGAGTTTTTTCACCAGCAACAACCATGTTCACAATAAAGTGACGGTTGTGCATTTGCAGTAAATCGTTCGCTTCAAATTGTGGTTCAAATTGCTTCGCAAGAATTGGCGAGTCGTCGGCAGACACACGGAAGGAAATCATTGTACCAACGTTACCAAATACAGCGTCACGGACCGTATCGGTCATCTGTGAAATATACTGGTTAGCAACGGTTAAGTTAAGGGCGTATTTACGCGCCTCAGACAGAATGGTCGCGAATGAGTCAGTTGCGAAGTTTTGGAATTCGTCTACGTAGAGGTAGAACGGACGACGGTCGGCAATGTTTGGAATGTCACTACGGCTCATAGCTGCAAGCTGAATTTTTGTTACCAGGAATGCACCAAGAATTGCCGCGTTGTCTTCACCAATCAAGCCCTTTGAAAGGTTCACAATGAGGATTTTACCTTCGTCCATGATTTCACGAATATTAAAGGTAGATTTTGGCTGACCGATGATATTACGGATAGTTGGGTTAGCGGTAAAGGCACCAACCTTGTTAAGAACTGGAGCAATTGCTTCTGCTTGGAATTTGTCGTTCCAGCTGGCGAACTCAACGTTCCAGAATTGCAACACAACGGTGTCAGTACAGTATGCCAAGGTTTCTTTACGGAACTTCTTGTCGGTAAGCATGCGAGTAATATCAAGCATAGTTGTGGTTGGACGGTCAAGCAGCGCAAGAATTGTATAACGAAGAATATATTCCAAACGTGGTCCCCAGCTTTCGCCGAACATACGCTTAAGAACACCAATTACTTCTGAGCTAATATTGCTCTTCTGCTCTGGGTTTGTTACTTCGAGTGGGTTAAAGCCAAGTGGGTACGCAGTGTCGGCTGGGTTGAAGTACACAACGTCTTGAAGGCGTGAGCCGGGAATGAAACGCATGTTATCAACGGCAAAGTCACCGTGCGGGTCGATAATCGCATAACCGTGGCCGTGGAAGATGTCGCTAAGGGCAAACAGTTCAAGCAAACCAGATTTACCAGCACCGGTTTGTCCAATAATATAGACGTGACGTGAACGGTCGCTTCGGAGCATTCCGAATTGGTGGTTAATGCCACGGAAATTAGTTAAACCAAAGGCGCTAATATTTTCATCGATTGCAGAATCACCTGTGATAATTGGTAGTTTTGCAGGTGGTTCAGCGGTTTTTGACGTCGCCCAAACAATGTTAGGGGTTTCCACGCTGGTGTGTGGCAAGTGGTACACACTAGCAAGCTCTTCAATATTCAAAATGTAACTGCCACCACCGAATGAGCGTTGGCGGTACACAGCAAGATCTTCTTTTTTGAAGCTTCCATTACTTGATTTGAAGCCGTTCAAGTTTGTACTGTTGAACTGTTTAAAGGTACCAACAATTGCCTGCATTTGTTGGCGGGCATTAACGGTGCTATCACCTAAGTAAGCGATACGAATTTTAACTTCGTAGCCAAGCTTTGTGGCTTTTGTTTCAGCTTCAGATATACGAGTTTTGTCGCGGTCGCTGAGTTCTTTAATAGTAACGGTGCCACCGGCGCCAGCTTCAGGTGGTTTCCAAAGTGCTTCAAGCATTTGTGGAACCCAACCAAGCCCAATTTTCATTGAGCTACTTTTGCCATCACGAACGCCTTTTACCCATTTGCTGGTTTGCTTGTGCCAGTCGTCAGCTAGAGGTCGAGCTAAAATTTGAACCCAAATTTCTTCACCGGTCGCTTCAAGTTTAGCGAGTGTTCCAGTAATACCGGCAAGCGGGTCAACTTCGAAGTTTTGGAATGATTTAATAGGAAGGAAATCGGTTTCAGATAATACGATGTCAGTAGTGTACACGACACTGTGTTCACCTTCGTGTGCGGTGTAATCTTCGTCTGCTGCACGAATTTGAACGGTTGGATATTGAGAATAAATTTGGCCTTCAACAAAACTACGAAGGTTTTTAGGAACCCATACGTAGAAACGAATTTGGCCGTTTACAGAAGCAAATTCAAAGCTGAGGTGTTCTTGCACTCCCCCGTTTTCTTTGAGCTCTTCTTTGTCACGCAAAATTCCGTGAAGGCTGGCGAACATTTGTTCGGCGGCAAGTTCTTGTTTGTCGTTCGTTTTAGGGATTTCGAGGATAAGTAAGACACCATCCATATTGGCGATGACTTCGGCTTTTTTGTAGTTTTTCCAGGTTAGATAAGCCAACACTAAGACGATCGGTAACCAGACGTACCATTGCAGTAAAAATGTGAAAAATAAGCCGATAAGTTCCATAGTTGTTTCTATTCTCGCACCTCTGATGTTTTAAGGCAACATGAGCGTTTTGATATGTGTTTATTATAGCATAATTAGTTTAAAAAATCAATATTAAAAGAGCCCGCCATCGATGAGCGACGCGTGTAGCTAGTAAGGTCGCTTTACTCTTCAAAACAAAAAGCCCCATTTCTAGGGCTTTCATAAAACTTGAGTGATTACGCTTCGTCAGCGAGAATGTATGTAGCTTTTGCAACTCGTTTGAACTGTGCCTTGCTTTGAAGGTTAAGAAGAATTGTAGTTTCTTTAACTTGGCGGCTTTTAAGAACACGTTTCACGATTTCGTCGCGGTGAAGTGGCTCTTTTGCATCTTTTAGAACGCTAGAGATAATGTCACTGACAGTACCCTTGCTGTAACCCCAGTTGTCGAGGGCGTAAATACCACGGCCGATAAGTACAAAGCGCTTGTCTTTGATAAGTTCGTTGTGGATAGCTTGAGTGGTAACGTCTTTACGTTTGAATGTACTACCTTTGATTGACTTAGCAATTTCAGAGAAGTGCATAGGCTTTTTGTTATCCGCAAGAATCACGTAAATTTTGTCACGGATATTTTTAGGGTTAACAGTTGGCCATTTGGTAAGACCCCATGAGTCTTTAAGGTGAGCAAGTTGCTTGCTAATGCTTGCAAGTGCGCTTACTTGAAGTGGGTGTTCGTAGTTAAGCTTGTCGAAAAGTTGGTCGACAGTTTGTGGCTCTTTTGCTTCCTTAACAGTTGCAACAATTTCGTCAACGCGAGCTTTAAGCTTCTTTTCGTCACCGTAATCAGCGATTGCAACAGCTTGGAAGTAGCTATCGTTTTCGTCAAGTGTTGTAAGGCCTGGAGCTAAAGTAGCGATGAATGCAACGTGTGCACGTTCTTGTTGGTTTGTCGCTTTGCCGTAGATTTTATCAGCAAGGTCTTGAGTACGAGCGGCACGGCCGTTCTCGCTTAATGTACGAATAAATACCTTCTCTAGTTGAGAAACGGCGTCAGTTTTACCGTCTTCAGCAGCAATTTTAAGGCGGATAAGAATAGCTTTTTCAAGTTGACGAACACGCTCACGAGTGATGCCAAGAAGTTCACCAATTTGTTCGAGTGTTTCGCGGCGGTCGTAAAGGCCAAAACGACGGGTGATAATTTCACGTTCGCGTTCTTGATCAATGAGGGCAATAACGTCGCTGACCCCAGTTTTGAGGTCGATTTGTTTCGTATCAGTTGCAGTATCGGTCATGTATTCTCTATCTTTCTTTCCACCACACCACAGGTAATTAAAATGTATTAAGTATTTAATATCATTATAGAAGATTATGTCGATAATGTCAAATACTTTATATATTAATTCAATTATAGCATAAATTCGACAGTGCATGTACATAGTGTTGTGGGACTTTTAGTTATCCACAGTATGTGGTGTAGTAGGTAAGCATAAGCGGTACGACTCCCCTATTTTTGGATATGAAAAAGGGCGACATTGCTGTCGCCCTCTCCCTGTAAAGCTGTGGTTATTTGTTAGTACTCGTCATTCATGGGTGGAGTTTGGCTGGAGGTATTCGCGCTAGCGTTGTCGTTAAGGACTTCGCACGGCTGTTCGGTCTCGACAGAAATTGTCTTCGTGACGAGATGAACGCCAAACTGAGCTCCTGTACCTTCGAAGCGCGACGCGACGGCCTGGACTAGTTCGTCACCGTTCGCTGTCACACCATAGGTGCTGCAGTAGAACGAGTAGTGATACTTGGCTTCGGCGGACACGCTGCCCACCGTTGCTTCGTAGGCGACCCAGGCAGGTTCGTTGTTTGCCCAGGCTTGGGTGACTCGCGAATCTGCTTCGATGACCGACTGGCCGGTGAGTTCGTAGTGGACCTCGGGAAGCATACCTCCGTTGGTCTCTTGCGCCAGCACGCTGTAGACGTGTCTGTAGACGATTTCCTGCACCGACATCGCTTCGAGACTATTGGGGTTGAGCCCAATTTCCTTGGCGATGTACTCGTTGTAGTAGGTGACGATTTCGGGGAACTTGGGGAACTTGTCCCAGTTGAGTGAAGCCGAAACGGTGTACGGCTTACCTTCCACCTCGACGGTATCGTTGAGGGTGATTGCGTCGAAGGGTTGATACCCTCCGCTGGAGCCGCTTTCGATTTCGGTGTCCTTCGAGCTGTAACCCTCTTCAAACTGCACCTCGCCGTACGCGTCGACGTACTTGGTGATGAGACCGGTGTCCGCGTTGACGTAAATCAACGTGGGTTCGAGAGTGCGCCCTGCTACTGGAGCGTCGTAGGCGGAATCGGGGTTGTCATCGTACATCACACAGCCGGCGAGGCTGACGGTGAGGGTCGCTGCTGCGGTGATGGCGAGCAGTGCGGAACGCATGGTCTTCATAATGTCTCTTCTCTGAAAGTAGGTCAACGGGTAGTCAAAACGTTTGATGAGATAACAATTTAAAGCTTTAAGGGGCAAAGTATGGGGTGTAAAACACTCTACAAAACTTGACATGAATATAATAGCATAAACACCATAAAAAGTCAATATATATGTTGTTTTTTGGGGTATCAAATAGCCCCTGTCATAGGGGACGCGGAGTCTGCTTTCGCAGCGTTCACGCGTCCCCTACTCGAGGGGCTTGGTTGTTCATACTTCAGTTGCTTTGGCGGCTTTTCGTTTAGCTTTCCTTTTTAAGAACAAAACCACCATTGCTATGACTCCAGCGCTAATGAGCGCCCCGGGCAGATTGGATTCAAGAGCGAACATGTAGCCCTTAATTCCATTCCCTACCCCGAGCAGTACGAGGTAGTGGAGCTCGGTACGTTCAATGAATTCAGGTGTTACGAAGCTGTCACGCTTCAATACCTTCATCAAAAGCCCAAACAGCAGGAACCCGATATAAAAAAAGATAGGTACTGTTATGAGAATCGACGCAATGAGCATTATGAAATCGGGATACGTTTCGGGCATGTTCTGCTTTCTTACTAAGTCCCGTACGGGGAGTTTGGGTTCTCAGAAGACATACTGCTTTCTTTGTTCCACTCTTCTTCGACATCTATTTGCCCGGTACGAACCAGGTCGTAGTATCGCTGAAGTGTTTTATCGAAAGGCACGACTGCCATTTTTCGCCATTCAATACGAGCCCAGCGGATGAGCCCGTACGTGAGTGCGGTGTGAAGAATGATCTCCCAGACGTTCAGTAGTAGCACTGCGGAAAGGGCTTTTAACCCCACCGCTATTGCTGCAACCACTATTGTCCAGAAGTATACCTGTACAACACGGTGCTGGGTGATGCTGTCGAGCCTGTCTGTAAAAGACTGAACTACGCGAACTGTGAGGATCCCTACGAACGTGGCAATTGCCAAGAAAAGGAGGAGCGTCCCCATTGCCTCGAGCAATAGTGCGGAAATAGTCATCTTCGTCTACTTTCTTTGCGGGGTTCGGCAGCTAGAATACCCTAGCTGAAATTAAATTTAACGGCGAACTGCGAGCGTGAATGAGGAAAACCCCATCAGTAAACTACTCGCTGTGCCGATGAAAAAGAAGGCAGCATGTGCTTTGTCCGATTCACCGATGGCGGCGAACCCCCAAAAGGTACACGAACTAGCCAGTAGTACAAAGCTGACGCCAACGAGCTGAACAAACAACTTTTTTGATAGGTAGAGTTCTGATTTCGCCAAACGTTTGGCGAGATACAGCACTACTAACACGGCGCCAAGGCTGAGTGCGATGAACGCAAGCGTGTCACCGATTTTTTCGAGCAACTGAATTGTGAAGGTATTCATCTTTACTTATCCTTTTGGTGAAGTATAACGACCGGAAATTCCAGCCGAGAAGAATATGTGAATTATAAAATTAAACCCCTGTAAAGTCAATACAGGGGTAGAATTGTTATTTCTTTGCTGGAGTTCGAGTAGCTTTGACGGTTTTTGGCTTCGCAGCTTTCTTGGCCGTTGTTTTCTTTTTCGCAGCAGGTTTCTTTGCAGCAGTAGTCCGTTTGGCAAACCGACCCTTGGTTTTAGCAGCGGGTGCATCCGCAATCATTTGCTTGGCTTGTTCGTGAGTAATTTCTTCAGGCTTTTGGTCTTTAGGAATTTTAGCGTTCTTTTTGCCATCAGTAATGTATGGACCGTAGCGGCCATTGAGGACTTTAATGCCATCACCAAAGTCGGAGATGTTTTTAGCAGCTTCAGTTACCAGTTTTTCGTTGTAAAGTTCGATAGCTTGCTCGAGAGTAATATCGTGTGGATCGATAGGCTTAATGCTAACGAAGAGTTTATCAACTTGAATGTACGGACCAAAGCGACCAATGTTCGCTTTAATAACTAAACCGTCTTTTGTCTCGCCTACTACACGAGGAAGTTGGAATGCTTTGAGCGCTTCTTCGAGAGTAACGGTTTCAATACGTGCACCTTTTGGCATAGGGGCGAAGGTTGGTTTTTCTTCGCTTTCAGTATCACCAAGTTGTAGCATAGGACCAAAACGACCGAAACGGGCGTAAATCATTTTGCCACTCTTAGGGTCGGTACCGATTGGAGTTGATTGGGCAACCTTTGAACGGTCGATATCGCCAGCACCTTCCACGAGTTTGTGGAATGGTTGGTAGAATTTTTCAAGCATCACGTTGCGAGCTAATGCGCCGGCAGCAATTTGGTCGAAGTCTTGCTCTACTTCAGCAGTAAAGCCAAAGTTCACAATTTGTTCGAAGTGTTCAGTTAAGAAATCGCTCATCATCATACCGATAGATGTTGGAACGAGCTTACCGCGGTCGGCGCCGGTTTTTTCTTTCACTACTTCACGCACAACGTTATTGCCTGGAGTAACGCCCAGAGTGATTACATCGCGCTCGTCGCCTTCGCCTTCGCCTTTTTCGACGTAGTCACGAACTTGAATAGTATTAATAATAGTGGCGTAGGTTGATGGACGACCAATGCCAAGCTCTTCAAGCTTTTTGACAAGTGAACCTTCAGTAAAGCGCGCTGGTGGGCGGGCAAATGTTTGGCGGGCGTCAGCGTGCTCGAGTTGCAAGAAGTCGCCAGTAGACATTGCAGGAAGAATATCTGGGTCTTTTTTACCTGCACCATATACTTTAAGGAAACCTGGGAAGATAATAACTTCACCCTTAGATTCAAACGTTTTATCAGAAGTACTAATTGTGATAGTCACGACTGTCTTTTCAAGTTTCGCTGGAGCCATTTGACTTGCAAGTGTTCGGCGACGAATAAGGTCGTATAGTTTTTGGTCGTACTCGTTAGAGCTCCCGCGTTCAGCAGACATATCGGTTGGACGAATTGCTTCGTGGGCTTCTTGGGCGCTTGAAGATTTTGTTTTGAATTGGCGAACTTGAGAGTATTCTTCACCGAATGCACCCTTAATATAATCGGCAGCTGCGGCAATTGCCTGGCCACTAAGCGTATTGGAGTCAGTACGCATGTAGGTAATTTTACCTTCTTGGTAAAGCTTTTGAGCGCTGCTCATAGTTGCACGAGCACCGAAGCCGAGCTTGCTGTTAGCCTCTTGTTGCAAGGTGCTGGTCGTAAAAGGTGCACCAGGGTTACGGGTACCAGGACTGGTGGTAACATCGGACACGCTAAATGTAGCGTTTTTAAGAGAATCAAGGAAAGTTTGCGCTTCTTCTTCAGTCTTAAACTTTTGAGGAAGTTCAGCTTTAACCGTTTCGCCACTTTGCGTAAATTCAGCAGTTACCTTAAAAGTAAATGAACCTTCAAAGCCTTGGATTTCGCGTTCGCGCTCTACAAGTAAACGAACTGCAGGAGATTGCACGCGCCCAGCAGATTTACCGCCAGGAACTTTTTGCCAAATAACCGGGCTTAATTCGAAGCCTACAAGGCGGTCGAGAATTTGACGAGCTTGTTGTGCTTGGACCAATTCCATATCAACGGTACGAGGGGCTTTAATAGCCTCTTCAATAGCGGTTTTAGTAATTTCGTGGAAAACGATTCGCTTTGTTTTTGCTGGATCGAGGCCGAGAACTTCGCAAAGGTGCCAAGCAATAGCTTCACCTTCGCGGTCTTCATCGGTTGCAAGCCAGATTGTTTCAGCGGTTTTTGCAGCCCGCTTTAATTCAGTGATAGTTTTCTTTTTTTCTACATCAACTTCGTAGGTAGTTTTGAAATCGTTCTTAACGTCAATTGGCGGTGTGCCGTCTTTTGTTTTCTTGGCAATAGAGCGTATATGACCAACACTCGAGAGTACAGTGAAGTCCTTACCGAGGTATTTCTCGATTGTTTTGGCTTTTGCCGGGGACTCTACGATAACTAAATTCTTGCTCATATATATTCTATTGTACGTTTCTATTCTTACATTTTTATGTGATGAATCGTTTATTAGCTAAACACAA